>ERZ791716.340-NODE-340-length-27243-cov-5.987347_pt1 | contig 27243 bp, 26 predicted proteins | sample MGYA00510049_ERZ791716 | MGnify/ENA primary metagenome ERZ791716 (study PRJEB30046, sample SAMN00715135) | human gut metagenome | study: EMG produced TPA metagenomics assembly of the A metagenome-wide association study of gut microbiota in type 2... | reverse complement strand
TGGCCCTCTGTTTCAATGGAGGGCAAAGTTATCGGTGTAACAGTTCACAATACCGACTGGATTTCCGTAGCAAGTGGAACGACACCTGCGGAGCAGTATACAAGAGCAACGGTCAACGGCAACATGAATGATGTCAGAGTTCACTATTATGTTGACAACGTATGTGCATGGCAAAATCTGCCCCACAGTCTGAGCGGCTGGCACGCCGCTGATGGTAGTGGCAATGGCAATCGTAGAACAATTGCGATCGAGTGCATTATGTCATCTGCGTATAACGACAGAGATAAGAAGTCTGAGGACAATTGTGCAAGATTGGCGGCAGCTTTGCTGAAGAAATACAATCTTGATATTAACCACCTCTTTACCCACACCCACTGGCTCAATGTCAGAGATGGCAAATCGGGCAGTGTAGATTATCTCAATACAGCAAGAAACTCCTACAAGATGTGTCCGCTTTACATTCTGCCTCACTGGGCTGAGTTCAAGAAAAAAGTACAGGGATATATGAGTTCTGCAACGACACCAACACCCTCTGCACCTACGGCAAAACAGCTTTACAGAGTAAGAAAGTCCTGGTCTGATGCCAAATCTCAGATCGGGGCTTTTTCTTCTCTCGAAAATGCCAAGAAAGCCTGCAAGGTGGGATATGCTGTTTTTAATAGCTCCGGAAAGCAGGTGTATCCTGCAAAGAAGTCCGTTGACGAAGTTGCCCGTGAAGTCATTCAGGGTAAGTGGGGTAATGGTGCGGAACGTAAGAAACGTCTTACCGATGCAGGTTATGACTACAATGAAGTGCAGAAGCGTGTCAATGCTCTCATGAAATAAAATATCTCTTGATTCAAAGAAAGCCATTGTATCCTTGACGAATTGTCCCGGATGCAATGGCTTTTTTATTTTTCACAAAAGGGTACGAATTCAACGCATTTATTTAGACTATATGGTTGAGGTGAAATGATCATGAATATCAGACAAAAAGCTCAGATAGAAACAATGAAAAAGCAAGGCTGTACAATCCGGAAAATCAGTACTGAATTAAACGTTCCTGTCGGAACAATCAAATCGTACTTATCACGCAGGAAATCTTTTCGACAATGTGAATGCTGTGGAAAATCACTTTCCAATGCAAGTGCTCATATAAAACGTTTTTGCAGTGACAAATGCCGCATGAAATGGTGGCGTGAAAACAAAGAAGTTTCACTGAAAATGACAAAAAAAGTTTGCCCTGTTTGTAATCAGATATTTCTTTCTTATCCGAGCAAGCAACAAGTTTATTGTTCCAGACAATGTTCCGGAAAGGCAAGGTGGAAAAATGAATCGTAATATCATCATCTATCAGGTTATGGTTGAAATTATCAAAACTTGGCTTCGTTCAGGAAAGATCTCAAGAAAAGATTATGCGGAAATGAACACAAAAATGGCTGAAAAATACGGCATATCTTTGTCGGGTATATTCGTTGATAAATCTGAAAATCCATGCTAATATGGTATCTGAAAGGAGGAGGTTTACATGGAACGTTTGATACAAAAAATAGAACCTTCTGTTGATATTTCACATAAATTACGAAACGTTGCCGCTTATGCACGAGTATCAAGTGGTAAAGACGCCATGCTGCATTCCCTTTCTGCTCAGGTAGGATATTATTCCGAACTGATTCAAAGTAATCCGGAATGGAGATTCTGCGGCGTATTTGCAGATGAAGCAATTACAGGAACGAAAGAGTCAAGACCTGAATTTCAAAAAATGCTTGCTGAATGCAGAAAAGGTAAAATAGATCTTATCATTACAAAGTCTATCAGTCGATTTGCAAGAAATACCATAACCGTTCTCGAAACTGTAAGAGAATTAAAAATGTTAGGGATCGATGTTTATTTTCAGGAGCAAAATATTCACAGCATTTCAGCTGATGGCGAACTGATGCTTTCCATTTTATCTTCCTATGCACAGGAAGAAAGTTTTTCTGCCAGTGAAAATCAAAAATGGAGAATCAGAAATGATTTTGAACAAGGCAAAATCTGCAATATACGAATGTTAGGTTATCACAGAACGACAAACGGCAGTCTGGAAATAGTGGAATCAGAAGCTGAAATCGTCCGATTTATTTTTTTAAACTATCTAAGTGGAAACGGAAAACTATTGATTTCCAATAAGCTGAATGAAATGGGAATTGCTACGATCAACGGCTGTGAGTGGACTACTGCAGATATCCATAGGATTTTGCAGAATGAAAAATATGCCGGAAATATGCTTTTACAGAAACGCTTTCGGGAAAATCATTTGACAAAGAGAATGATAAGAAATGACGGTCAGCTGCCAAAGTATTTTGTAGAAGAAAGTCATCCTGCAATCATAGAAAAAAGTATTTTTGATGCTGTTCAAAAGAAACTGGAAGAACAGCGTCAGCGATTTTCCTCTTCAAAATCTGTTGTCTCATATCCGTTTACAGGAAAAATACAATGTACCTGTTGCGGAAAAAACTATCGGCATAAAATAACCGCAACAGGTAATGTCTGGATCTGTGCAACTTACAATACAAGAGGCAAAAAATATTGTCCCACAGCAAAACAAATTCCTGAAAGTACGCTGATCTCTGTTTGCTGTGAGATACTGAGCATTACTGAATTTGATGCAAATATCTTTGAAAATCAGGTTGAAAAAATTCTTGTTCCCGCACCAAACAAATTGATTTTTCAATTAACAAACGGGAAATGCATAAATACCACATGGAAAGACCGTTCCCGTTCTGAAAGCTGGACAGAGGAAAAACGTGCTGCCGCTGCTGAATCATCAAAAACAAGGAGATGGAGAAAATGCCAAAAGTAACAAAAATTCCGCCAAGATTAAATCCTGCCACTTTTGCACCTTTGGAGAGTGTTGAAAAACGAAAAGTTGCAGGATATGCAAGAGTTTCAACTGATTCAGAAGAACAAAAAACTTCCTATACTGCCCAAGTGGATTACTATACGAAATTCATTAAAGAACGGATCGATTGGGAATTTGTCGGAGTTTATACAGATGAAGGCATCAGTGCAACAAACACCAGGCACAGAGAAGGATTCAACAGAATGATTGCAGATGCTCTTAACGGCAAAATCGATCTGATCGTAACAAAAAGTGTCAGCAGATTTGCCAGAAATACTGTAGATTCTCTTACAACGATTCGCAAACTGAAAGAAAAAGGCGTTGAAGTATTTTTCCAAAAAGAGAATATTTACACGCTGGACTCCAAAGGAGAATTACTGCTTACTATTATGTCAAGTTTATCTCAGGAAGAAAGTCGGTCTATTTCAGAAAATGTTACCTGGGGTCAGCGAAAGCGTATGGCTGACGGCAAAGTATCTCTTCCTTATTCGCATTTTCTTGGCTATCGAAAAGGAAAAGACGGTATTCCTGAAATTGTTCCTGAAGAAGCTGAAATTGTGCGATATATCTACCGTTCTTTTATGGAAGAAAAAACACCAAACCATATTGCAGAATGTCTGACATTCAAACATATCCCAACTCCGGCAGGAAAAGAGATATGGTCACCATCCACTATAGAAAGTATTCTGACAAATGAAAAATATCGTGGTTCAGCATTGTTACAAAAAAGCTTTACCGTTGATTTTCTAAGTAAGAAAAAGAAAATCAACGAAGGCGAACTGATGCAATACTATATTCCTGAATCACATGAAGCAATTATTCCACCGGATGAATTTGAACTTGTTCAGGCAGAATATACACGCAGAAAAAGAATTGGAAGAGCCTACAACAGCAAAAGCATTTTCTCTGCCAAACTGGTATGCGAATGCTGTGGCGGATATTTTGGTTCAAAAATATGGCATTCGACAAGTAAATACCGCAGAACAGTATGGCAATGCAACGGAAAGTTTAAAAATGGTAAAAAGTGTATGACTCCGCATTTATATGAATCACACATCAAAGAAAAATTTTTAACTGCAATGAATCAGGTTCTTGCAAACAAAACTGAAATCATTGAAAACTGCTTGTTGTTTAAAGAAACATTTTTCAACACAGATATAATTGAAGGGAAAATTGAAAATATTCAAAAGCAAATGGAACAGCTGACAAAACAAATCAGAATGCTGATCCAAAAACAAAGCATAACGCCAATAAAAAGTGAAGATTACTACAGACAATATGATGGGCTTGTTATATCATTTGAAAAATTAAAATCCAAACAAGATACTCTTATTCAAAAACAGGATGAAATGGAAAACAAACTGAAATTCATCATGGATTATATAGAATTTCTAAAATCACAGGAAAATCTGATCACCGAATTTTCCGAAACACTTTGGTTCAGAGCAGTTGATCAGGTAACCGTCTGCACAGATGGCAAAATGATCTTTGCTTTTAAAGATGGTTCAGAAATCAAGGTTTAATGCATATAAATTAAAAAGTCTGCTGTCGGGTATATTCCGATCGGCAGACTTTTTTCTGTAAAGAAACGCTTTTTTGACCAAAGAAACGGCAAATCTAAAAAAATGCAACCATAGCAAAAAAATGCAACCTTTTGACATCCGTTTCGTTGCTCTCACTCATTCGTTTCTTTGCTTGATTTCTGCTCTCCAAAGAAACGGAAATCCGTTTTTCAGATTCTTCTTTTCATAGCAAAAAGTACGTATTTTCGGCATTTTATGGGTATAAAAAAACGGAACGACTTTTGTATCAATCGTTCCGTTGAGATTTGGCAAAGAACCTAATCTTTAATACAAAGCAAACTTTTTAGATTTCCGTTTCTTTGCTGTTTTGATGTTTCGTTGCATATACTTGCAATATATGCAAGTATTATCACTGAAATAGGTATAATAAAAAAAGAACATCCAGGCAAATCAACAGCTAAACTTGCATCTCCAGCTGTTTCACTTGCTTAAATGTTCTTTTTAATTTGGCTAAAGACTTCAATTTTGATACAATGCACCCTCTGTTATTTCGGAGAGTGCATTGTTTGTTGGGGTAAAAGCTATCGTTTCTGATTGATAAGTGGTGAAGGTGCAAAATGCGGTTTAGCTGCTTGTCGGCTATTTTTTAATTCAAGTCATTTTGATAATGTCTGATAATTTAAGATATAAGTAACCTAAAACAAAGGAGGCATTTGATATGATGCTCAAAAAATATGTACAGCCAATTGCTGACACCTCCACATCGGCTTCTCCTGATGTGAAATCCACAGCATCTCCTTGCGCAACGGTTACTTCTGTTCCCATCACAGATGAGGTCATTTCCCAGGCAGCTCCTGATAAATCTGAGAGTGCTCCTACAGTTAATAATGAAAAGCTTGCTTCAGCTATTGACAAGCACCTTGCTGCTAACTGCATCAACGTCCTTGAGAAACACTACCCTGAAATTGAATCCGAGCTTAACGAGATAGGGTATCTTCTCAATGGGATTGCTGAACATATTGGTGAAGCAGAAGATCTGATTCACACATTAAGAAAAGCAATAGCCGAAAACGACGGTAAATTCTCATATAATCCGAAGAAACTGCCCGCTGAACAGCGTGAATCCGTGCAGAAAGTAATGCTCATTCTAAAGCAGTGTGGTATTTTTAGTGAAGTCACAATATTTAATACATATAGCGGTATGGTTTCTACGGCCACAAGAGTTCGGAGCTTTATTTCCGGGTTATGGCTCGAACTTTTCAGTCAGCAGCACGGCATTGAGATTATATCAGAAAAAGCAAAGCAGCTCAATTTGCCGTATGAAGTGCTTTGTAATGTCAAGGTTGCGGATAAAGAAGGCGTTCAGCACGAAATCGACCTGATGTTTTCTATCGGTGAAAAAGTGTTTGCTATCGAGCAAAAGAGTGGCGTAAACTTCTTTGATTACGACCGCTACCGTCTTCTTGCGGAATATCTTCACCTGATTCCAGACCGCTTTATGCTTGTCAACTCTACACTTCTTGATAAAGATGCTACAAAATGTATCACTTATTTCTATCGTTACTATATCTGCAATAGCGCAGACTATGTGTCCACTCTGTCCGCAATGATTGATAAAGCTTTTAACAGCTAATATGAAAGGAGTATTCACTATGAGCAACTATAATCCTTATACCGACTTCCGTACATTCACCGGCAAGATTGACCTTATGGGCGAAGTGGTCCCGGTAAAGTCGTGGTTTGAGACCTATCCGAATGAGCTGTGCTTATATCAGGAGACAGAACCGATGCCTTACCCCGCTGTAATAAGCCATGTGGCAACTAACCATATCACGCCGCTTGATATGCATATCATCTGCATTGTGGCTACATTAACCTTCGTAACAACCAAGCAGATCAATGACTGTCTGACAATGCTGGAGATCCCTCATAGCGAAACAAACGTCAAGAGTTCTGTTGAACGTCTGGCACGACATCAGATGCTTCGTATGAGTCACTTTGGAGTAGATGCAGAACATTGCTGCAAATTCTATGTCTACTCACTAAACAAAAATGGTGCGGATATCGCAAAAGTTAGAGGAATTTCAAGTAACTTCACTCCTATGCAACCGGCAACAGCACCAGCGGATATGAAGCGTATTCTTGTCCAGAATCAAGCATGGCTCTCCTTTATCAAATCGGGCTTGAATCTGGATTACCTCAAACGCAGTGAAATCATCACTGCAAAGGAAGAGAAAACTGCCGTTGTACGTCCTTCTATCGCTCTCAGCATGGATAACGATCCGCTATTCATTGAAATTGTTCGCAAGGGCGATTTCTGGGAGCGTTACCTGATTGATAAGCTCATCCGTTACAAGGCACTCTTTGACAACTGGGCAAGCAATAGCTGGGGAATCGACAACAGACCGCTTTTGATTCTGAACGGCGAAAACGAGGAGCATAACCGTCGAATTCTTGCTCTCGCATCCGATGTTGGACTTGAAGACCTGTACTTCACAGAAGACACCCTGCTCTGCGGTTCACAGTTCTATCACAGCATCTATCAGTTTCATGACAACGGTCAGCGTGAGTTTTTCTGTTTCGACCAGCCCACGATTGATGTAGCCTGATTATCGCTCCTGTCACAGCGTGTCAGATAGTATCGGTACGCTGTGACAGTTTGAAATGCATGGGCTAAATTTTTAATCCAGCAACATTTGTGTATACAAAACGAATATACTAAAACTCGATAATACTATGGAGGTATTGATATGAACGCTTTGCTTAAATCTTCAAGTGGATTTTCATCCCACCCAATGGACTCGTGTCTGCTGGCAGATCGGAAAGTCTTTCTTGATAGCGAAATCACTACGCAGACTGCTTTGAACTTCACAAAGAGCGTAATGCATCTTCTGAAAGAGGATGACCACAAGCCCATTGATGTTCTCATCAACTCTGAGGGGGGTGAGTTGAATGCAGGTATGCTCATTTATGATGTGATGCAAGGATGTCCTGTGAAAATCCGTACTTATGCCATCGGAAGAGCATATAGCATGGCTGCCTTCCTGTTTATATCTGGTACTGGTGGACGCTATATGCTTCCTCATAGTGAAATTATGCTTCATGAACCCATTCTCGGTAATAGCATCCAGGGAACGGTTGCCACAATCCGTTCTGCATCCGAAGCTTTGATGGAGGCACGAAAACATATGAACGAATTAATCTCGAAGCATACAGGTCGCTCAACAGCTGATATTGAAAAGGAGACATCATACGACCATTTCTTTCTTCCTGAAGAAGCTGTATCTTTCGGTGCAGCTGACAAGATTATCAGCTTTGACCAGATTCTTGGAGGTGTAAAATGACTGACCGTATGATTCTCGGTGAGGACGCAATTTTCAGCACGGATTCTAATCTGACGGGCATTAATAATAATGCTATCATCGTAGGTTCATCAGGCTCTGGCAAAACAATGAGCTATATTGAACCGCGGCTGTTGGACACCGAAAAGTCCAGTCTTGTTGTCACGCTTACGAAACGACGTCTCGTACAGAAGTACAAGGCAATGTTCAAAGCAAAGGGATACAAGGTGTATGATCTGGACTTTGTCCATCCAGCATCAGCGGACATCGCATATGACCCGCTTGCGTACGTCACAAGTTACGCCGATGTGCGTTTCCTCGCAGACAGTATAGTAAAGGCAAATCCTCGTAAGGATCAGTCGCACGCAGATCCGTACTGGGATGAGAGTGCTTCATCGCTTCTGTGCGCATTGATTTTTTACACGCTCACAACAAAAGAAGATCCGACATTTGCCGATGTTCTTGAGCTTAACGACAGAATCACACTCAAAGGTGGCTCAGATATGGATGGTTACTCTTTGGATAGTGAGTTTGATGCACTTGAGCGGAAAGTTCCAAATCATCCTGCTGTAACCTGTTGGAAAACATTCCGGGCTACACCACCTCGGACAGCTGGCTGCATCTTCAGCTCATTAAACTGTGAGTTGGATTCGATTTTCACTTCCGATATCAGAGAGATGATTGCCAAGAAACCTACCGTTGATATCGAGCACATTGCAAAAGAAAAGTCTGTGCTTTTTATCACATCCTCTCCCGTCAACCCTTCGTTACACCAGTTCATAGGTGCATTCTATTCCTGTCTGTTCAAAACGTTATTTGAGTTTGCAGAAGAATGTCCAGATGGAAAACTCCCGATACCTGTTCATGTTCTGTGTGATGATTTCGCTACAGGTTGTCGGGTAAATCAATTCGAGGATCTAATCAGTATCTTCAGAGAAAAGCAGATCTCGGCAACCATTTTAGTGCAGTCGGAATCTCAACTTGAAACAATGTATGGTTCTGATGCAACAACAACGATCATCAATAATTCAGATACCTATGTGTATGTCGGCGGCAATGATCTAAGAACAGCACGAAATATCTCGGAACGACTCAATGTTCCGCTTGATGAAGTCCTCTATATGCCAGTAGGACAGGCGATCATCTTCCGCAGAGGGCAGAAACCGATTGCGTTTCGGCATCGGTATGATATTCTTCATGACAAGCGATATCAGAAGATAACTAAGCAATATGAAAAGATGATAGTTTCAGATGATGACAGATAGGAGGGGCACATATGTCGGTATTCGAAAAACATAATGAATTTATTATGGTTCTTCAAGAAGGCATTATCTCCGAAAAGGAAAAGCCGAAAAAGGAAGAAATAACTGTAACCGATATCCAAGCGGAACTTGAAAGAAAGTTTGATGAACTCTTTGGCCCATTAGATGAAGATGATTAATGCTGATACAGGAGTGCAGTGATAATCACTGCACTCTTCCTGTAATTTTGGACGCATGCCAGTTTCCGCCAACATCGGCATCGTATGCGTTGATGTATGCACCGTCAAACGCACCATATTTCTCCCTATGATGAAAATAGCTTATGATAACAGATGACAGTAGTATCCTTGTTCATATTTTCCCCCATATTGTAATAAAGCTTCAATTGTCTTTTTTGTAGCTAAGCAATTATTGAAACTACAGCGATTAATAAAAAGAGAATCGATATTAAATAATGATCCAAATACTTTATAACCGTATTTGTTATTCAAATGAGTGATTTTCCAAATAACTGCCTCGCCATAGTTTTCTGTAATAAAGAAAGGAGGCTTAATAATATGCCTCATATGTTGCGTAAGTAAATTTGGAAAATCAAGTACCTGTATAAGACTAGAAGTTTCAATATCCCAAATGAAATCTCTTAAAGTGGTTCTCAAAACACAATGGCGATTATTTAAAAAGGCAGCGGATACTACGTCTCCTTCTTGCTCTATTATATTGTCTATATAATCACGTTTTTCCAAACTCCAAAATTTGATTGTGTCAAATTTCGAATGTTTAATATCATCATTCTCAACAATAATGAGACACAGTTGACTATCTGGAGAGAGTATAATTTCTCGAGGGGTCCCACAAAAAAGCTTGACATTTTTTATTACATCGACAACTTCTCCCGTGCTTGTTTTGTATATAGTTATTGAACCGTCACGTCTGCCTACATAAAATAGGTCATTATTTGCGGAAATGCTAATAGAACGCCGCCAACTATCTGCTTCTGGAATAGAGATTATCTCTTTCTGAGTAATATAATCCAAGATAATGGTACGATGTGCTTGACATGCAATGACAATGGTTTTATTTGTCCCAAATACAATAGAACTCGCTCCTTCTTTACATAGTTCTGTTATTTCATTATTATTAATATTCCATAGTATTTGAGCGTCTGTGCCACAAATGCCACACAGGTTTCCGTCTTTGTTTATGGCGATTCCAGATATGTATATACTCGAAAAGTCTGTATATGATCCAAGCCATTTACTCTGTAGGACATCAAACACATTCAATGAGGTATTTGAGCATCTACATATGCAATATTTACCCGATTCAGAGAAAGCAGCCATATCAATCAAATCATTGTAAGAATTGTAACTGCGAATGCAGGCACCTGTTCTTATATCCCAAAGTCTTATTATTTTATCACCTGTTGCAGTCAAGCAATGACCTTTTTTCGACGAGAGCGCAACAGCCTCAATAGCCCATGGTGATTCATCACATAATCGAATTATACTATCTGTTTCCAAATCGATTATCTTTGTATCAGTAATTCCGTCAACAACCAGACGGTTTTCAGCATGGAGCAAATGAAAGGTGCGTTCATTATTACTTTGTAGAATAGGCATTATTTTCCCTTTAATGACATCAAAATAATAAAAGTCATGATATGTCCATATAATACCATCTGTATTGTTTGTGAATTTCACATGGCACGGAGAACAAGCATTGAATGATAATACAACTCTATACAAATCAGAATCCAGAGAATAAATAAGAACATTCCCAGCTTCCGAACAAGTAGCTATATGAGTATTGTCTTGCGAAATATCAACGCTTTCAATCCCAGTTGTTTGTTCCTCCAAAATGGCCTTTCTTTCATTATTTACTAAATCCCATAATACTACAGTATTATCATCAGCTCCTGAGATACAATAACGATCATCGCATGAAAATGCAATATCTTTAATTCTAGCAAGGTGTTTATATAGATTAATTAGTACTCGACCAGTTTGAACGTCACATAGTTTAATATTACCCTCATAATCTCCAGCAATAAGATGTGAACCACTATGCGAAAACGCCGCTACCGCGCCTTGTCCTACTTCTATCCTATGCTTCATCAAACCAGTTTTTACATCCCATATAATAACAAAACTGTCGGTTACATTAGAGGTAAGAAAATAATTACCGTCATTTGAAAAGGATATTCGATTAACTTGACTGCTATGTCCACTTCGTAAACACCATTCATTAATAATGGAATTATTAAACACACTTGGGGTTACACCATTATCACTCCAATGTATACCGTTTAGAGGAATATTACCAAAGTCAAGGTTACTTAAGTCTTCACCACATATCATATATTGCCTTGCCAGCTTCATTGTACGGATAATATTATGTAGTGCGTATATGCAAGTACCTTTCTCTTCAGATACACGGGGCTTTCCATCATGCATCCGCAGCAAGTTGACATAGTAATGAAGAATGTTTTTTTTAATCATACTGTCCTCCTGCTATGCTTTATGGCTATATCAATCCGCCGTTCTGATTAATTATTTTCTTAGTAAAATCATCCGTTATCACACCATTAAAGTCACATCCCATGATGTGAGTATGAGATAATGGATGCAATTCAGCAATCACTGTCAACGATTCACAATCAATCAAGAACGCACTTAATGCAACATCTCTTTCAGCATATAACAAAGAATTTGTTAGCGAACAATATGTTCCACATCCAATATCTGCCTTTCTTTTATTTGACTTATCAGAGTCAAGCGAGTATAGTGCATAAGGCGTAGTATCATCGTTAATATTCCAAATTGATAGGTTATTATTTTTCAATATGTAGAAATTATTTTCATCCGTAAAAGCTAAATTAACTATATACTCTCCAATAGTTATTACATTTTCTTCTCCGATATGGTACACTCTTTTCTTTTTATCCACCAAATCGAATAAAGTGATAGTATGATAGTCTTGGTTGATCAGAACTTTCCCATTTGAACAAGCAATTTTATTCATTGGTTTAGAGATTAATGTTATGCGCTCAATAAAATGATCAATGGGAAAAACAGAATCAGTATTAAACCTCAATACGGGTTCATTTGAAGTGGAATCGACGATTTCAACATTAGTATATGCATGCGATTCTTTGTTGTAGTTCCCTGTTTCAAAGTAAATATGAGAATTAGAATTTATTACGCCGATACCGCGTTTTTCAATTGGGATAATTTTATAATTTCCAAAAAAATCCAAACTTGATACCATATACTCTGGATAACAGATCCCTTGCATTTTCCCATTGTTAGATATAGATATTCCCATTACAGGTGAGTAGCTAAATGTGTATTCTTTCACAATCTTTTTTTCTTGTAAATCCCATATGGATACATTTCCACTTTCTAAACCCATTATAGCATATAATAAGCGTTACTTCAATACCTTCAATTAAAATACTGATTCAAAATGTCGAAAAATCCCCGTAAAACTGCGGTTTTATCAACATGATTTCTCTGATCAATAGAACAAATATAGCCAAATTCAATTATGAATTCTACTAATTGTTCTACAAACAAGTTAAGGCATTTTCTGAACTTCGTAAAAGTTCTACTATTTTTCGTAGAACTTCTTTGGCTTGAATTTGGTGTGTTGACATTCAATTACTTTTTGGTTTTCTACCTCTTTTTGAATGCTTTACCAGTTCTGCGTCTCGTGTAAAACTGGATTCAGCATCGCCAAGCACACCTGTAATCATATCTGCTGATTCCACTCTTGAACTAAAATCAAGATGTGAATAAATGTTTGCTGTAGTCTCAAAATTCGCATGACCTAACCAATCTTGAATTGATTTAAGCGGAATGTGATTTGCCAAAAGTAAACTGGCACAAGTATGCCTGAGATCATGAAATCTAAGGTGCCGTAATTTGTTTTTAGAAATTACATACTTAAAATGAGTTGTAACATATTCTGGCTTTATAAGCATTCCAAAGTCATCTGTACAAATGAAGTTAAGATAGTCTTTACAGTACCCATTACGAAGAAGCTTCTTAAAATGTTCCTGTGATTCTTTTTTTCTTAACAGCATTTTTTCTATATGCGGAATTAACGGAAGTGTCCTTCTGGTTGCGTTTGTTTTGAGTTCTTCTTCACAAATAGTTTTATACGTTCCATTTTCGTCCAAGCAAGTAATAACCTTTCTGCATACAGTAAGTGTTTTTTGCTCAAAGCTAATCGCATCCCATTGTAAACCAAGAATCTCACTTCGCCTCAAACCGTAGTACGCTGCTATGTGAACCACAAGTTCCATACGATCACCCAAAAACGCCTTAAATAAACTGTCCAATTCACTTTTACTGTAGAATGTTGCTTCATGTTTTTTTACTTTAGGCAGTTCAATTTTAGTTGTCGGATTGAACGGAATGAGATCCAGCCTTACAGCATACTCAAAAACATTATGCAGACAAAGATGTCTGTTTTTCACAGTTGAGTTTAGGCATCCTCTTCGAATAATACTGTTATAATATTCCTGAATATCAAGTGGTTTGATATTCTGAATATACAGTTCTTTTCCTGCAAAAAAAGATTTTACATCTTTTATACCACTGCAATAACACTGATATGTGAGTTTTGAAACTCTCGGTTTTTTATACTCAAGCCATTTGTCTATAAAATCAAAAAAGCTGATGAGATCTTTTCCTGCGTTTGCAGCAGCAATTGTTGCCGATGAGGTTGACGGTATTGATATACTTGTATCAATTACATTTCCTTCCAGTCTCATAGAACTGTAGTATTCAGCAGCGATTTGATCAGCTACCGTATTGACCTCTTTTTTCTTGGTTCCTTCATCAAGACCAGTCCTTATCCACTTCTTCTTGTACTTGCCGTTGCTATCTTTGTAACTTATTACTACATAGAGTTTTCCTTTCTTTGCGTAAACTTTGTAATTAAAGGGCAGATTCGCCACCATAGTCACTACCTCCTGATTGTAGCTCGTGGCAGAAGTCTGCTGCTGACCTTATTATTATAGCGCAGTAAATCTGTAATTTCAAGCGAGTTCTACAAATTTATTATTTAAAATAACACATTCGGCTAAATGCACCGGAGAATGTATTCAATGACATTTGCTTTTGGTACTTTTATTGAACGAGTACAAGGTATTTTCTGAATTTCACCGGTTTTCACAAGTTTATAAACCTTGTCTCTTCCAATACCAAGCATTCTGCTCACTTCTTTTACGTTTACGACATCAGGATACTCTGCAAACATTATTTTATATGCCCTGATATATAGATCTTTTTTCGGCATAGCTTAATACTCCTATTTTACAATTACTTTGCGTTTCTGTTATTCAGTTTTCAAGATGCAATAGGAAGAATTTTGTTTCTGCAAAAGGGCAGAATATTCCCTCCCTATAATACACCCGTAAAAAATGCCGTTTGTCAACGTCACTTGGGAAAAATAATTTTGATAATTGATAAAATTTGTATCACTGCACAAATTTCAAGATTCTGATTTGTACAAAATGATATATTCTTTTAAGTGTGCATAGGCACGTTTCAAAGCATTGTTAACCGCTTGTTTTGAGATATTCCTTTCTTCTCCGATTTCTCTCATAGTTTTATTGGTTTCTGAAAAGTAATAACTCATAATCACAGCATATTCCAAAGGATGTTCTTCTTTTAGTTTTGAGAGGGCTTTTTGGAGAAGTTCCAAATTCAATTGATATTCTTCTGCATCAGCCTTTTCTTTTGTATCACGAGCAATACAAGCCATGATATTGCATTTACAGAGATCAGACTCGTTCCCAAAGAAATATGCACTTCCAAGAGCATCTTTCTCAAGCAGATATTCCTCATTTCTGACAATTCGGTTATACTGTCTCTCAATTTCGTCCGAAACTGAGGGATCCAACTTCAAATAAAAATGTTTTTTACCCATCATAATTCAACCTTTCTGAGCAGACAGAAAGATAACTGCACAACAGTATATCTGTTCTATCCTGATAATCAATCTCTCTCAGTAAGATTGAATGTGATGTCAAAACCTCTGAGACAACTGTTTTCAGCTGAGTGTTTTGCTATCACTGCTTCTATTATATCTGGTTATTCTACAAAAGTAAAATGACAAATTTGCCAACAAAATTTCAGTCAATTATCTCTTGCAAAAATTAAAAAAGTCTATTTTTCTAGACTATGAAAAATTGCTGATGCAATTTATCTTGTTACTTCTTGACAAAAATTGCAAAAATTTAAGATATGTTTACAAAAAAACGAAAAACAGCATCTGAATCCATATGGAAACAGATGCTGTTTTTCTATATACTCTTTTTGAAAGCATTAGCTTTTAAGCTTATAAAATCCATTTTTCAACAACATCAGATTGCAGTTTTCAATGCTGTATTCTTCACCAAAAGCACACCCATCCAGAAACAATCTGTAAATTCTATGTTCCTGCGAATCGTTCAGCTGATAGCCAGCTGTAAACAACAAATACTGGCTTCTTTCCGGAGTCAGACGCATAGCAAGGCTCAATAAAATAATTGCTGTCAAAGTTGGCTTTCTGGAACCCGTCTTATACTTGGTGATAGTAGAACTTTCAATTCCAGTGATTTCAGCAATTTTACTCTGATTCAGTTCATACATTAATTTTGTATCCACCAAATACCTTCTAAAAACCGATGCAAATATTTCCCCTTTGGAAAGAGAAACATAATCATCAGCGAGAACAATATTCCACTGTTTTGGAGATAAAACAGTCTTTTCAGTTTCTTTTTTACCCATTTTGATTTGCGGTGCCTGTAACCGATAAAGTTTTCAGGCGTTGTGAAATAAGCTGCAAATCATGCAGCAATACATGAATATTTTCCTTTTTCAGATTGCTGGAAAGGAGGTGTGCCAATATACAATAAATGATAAAACCCGCTTACCTTCATCGTATTACCGGACACGATACTCCTTTCATTATTAAATTTTGGCAAGATCAATTCCAACAATCCTATTAAAAATTATACCACATCACAGCTTTATTTTCAATTTGTAATAATACAGTATTTCACTATTCAGAGAACACGTTCACCGTTTTTTTACAAAATATTTTTTTCAAAACAAGGTTGACAAATGCTGTTTTTAACGGGTGTATTATAGGGAGATTTTTTCACGGATAAAAAAGAATTTCGCTACGCTCAGAATTCTCCTCAAGAGAGAAGAAACAATTGCACATTTGTGCAAAATCGAAACTGCCTGATAAGGCGGTTTCTCAATCCCAGCAAGCTCGGTAACCTGTCATGACACTTTTTGAAAAAGTGCACAGGTTACAACGCTTGTTAGGGACACCCTAAAACCCGAAAAATGAAACACAGGAGGTTTCAAATGGAACGAAAAAAACGAGAGCAGTATCTTCAAATCAGACTGAGCAATGAAGAAAGAGAGTTGCTTGAAAAGAAATGTATTTCAAGCAACTGTAATTCTAAAAGTCAACTGATGAGAAAATTGCTGATTGATGGAGCAGTTATCCGTCTGGATGAAGAACGGCTGAATCAGATTTACAGGTGTATTGCTTCGGCAGCAAGTAATATCAATCAGATTGCCGTTCGTGTAAATTCTACAGGCAACTTTTATCAGGAAGATTTAGCCGAATTGCAGAAAGGAGTGGAGTTGTTATTGCAACAACAAAGATATTTCCGATCAGAACTACTGAAGCTAAAGCGATAGCCTATATCGGAAATCCAAATAAGACCGACAATGGCAGGTTAATTTATACTTTTGGATGCAGTAAAAATCCCCACAAGGCAAGCCGTGATTTTGAGGAAACAAGAGTCATTGGGACGGGACTAAGCACCGTTTTGTCCCAGCATATGATTCAAAGTTTTGCACCTGGCGAAATCACACCTGAGAAAGCTTTGAAAATTGGCATAGAACTGTGTCAAAAATTCTTGAAAGAAGAATATCAGTATTACCTTGCAGTACATACAGACAAGGAACACATTCATCTGCATTGCATTTTTAACAATACGAATATGTATGACGGCAGGACGTTTGAGACACATGAAAACCAGGGAAAGAAGTCAGAACGCTCCTGGAAAAAGCTTATGGATTTATCCGATGAAATCTGTCATGCACATTCGCTTTCTGTGATCGAAGATGCCGAAACCAGTAAGGGAAAATCACACTATGAATGGGATATGAGTTGTCAAAATTTATCCTGGAAAGCAAAACTGAAATTTGCAATTGACCAGGTAATAAAAGAAAGCAATGACTTTGAAGATTTTCTGCAAAAATGTAAAGTTCAGAAAATTGAAGTAGTCTATAATACTACTCACAAAATCGACTTGAAATTCAGATTACAGGGACAACAGCGATTTACAAGAGCAAAAACTCTTGGCTGGTATTACGAAACTCGCCAAATCAAACGCAGAATTGAAATGTTTCACGGCATTATCGGTTACACACCAAAAACCAAAATCATTGCTACTGATACAGAGAAAATGCAAAATTCTTTTGGGCTGCAAAAATGGGCAGATCTGAAAAACAAACAGGAACTTTCAAGGGCAATCAACATTGCAAGTCACTACTGTACAGAGGACAATTTGAATCTGGAAAATATCCTGCATTTGAAGTACAGAAATCAGGGTGTCTTGGTGGATCGGTTGAACCATATCAAAACTGAAATTGATGATCTGAAACTGAAAATTCAGGCAGCAAAAACAGTTCAGAAATACAGCTGTGTTTCTGAGCAGTCCAGAAGCCTCACAGGTCACAGGAAAGATAGATTTGATGAAGAACATCGCCCGGAATTACAAGCTTATACAAAGGCTCTCAAGCGGTTAAAGGAATGGTTTCCTGATGGCAGAATTCCTACGCCAGAAAGTATGGACAAAAAACGGAGCACCCTTTTGCAGGAATGCTCCGAATTGAACCAGCAGTATTCTGTTTTGAAGTGTGAAATTAAAGAGTTGAATTATGCCCGTCAGACGTTGGATGATTATTTTAGAAACGAGAGAAATAATCAACTGAGAAAGAAAAAAGGCGAATTGGAGTAGATTTATTAACCGAATATCATTTGCTCGAACTTACCCTTGCACTATATACGAAATCGGACCTGTCAATTTCATACTTATCAAGCATGGCTCGAATTATATGCATAATGTGTGGGGCTGAAAACCCTGTGCTTTCATAAATATCAGTGTCTTTTAGTTTATAGTTGTATGTAGTCTTAGTTTCATCATATGAAAACATCACATTTGATGACCAACTTACCGGACACTCATCTTTCTTTGCCATTTGTTCAATTATTTTACTGTCGATAAGATATAGATGTTCTATGAATGAACGCAACATTTCAGCATACGAAGTCACATTAACTCTTTCACCCTGCAAAATATAGTAATTTGGTGTCTTATATTTTGCATTTTCGGGATCATCACAGGTATATTCCTGATATCTTGGGTCAGCAAATGATATTTCCTCTTCCGGTTCTATAATCGGGAACAGTTTCATTATTTCATCTGCAAGCCTGGAAGCCCTGCTCTCTATGGATGCTGCGTTCCAGTTATCATTTAATTTTATCTCCGTGTTAAGAATAACCATTTTCGTATTGACATCGTCAAGCATTTCTTTCTTTTCAGAAAACGGTCTGTCGCCAAGTTCAGTATTATATGCAGTAAGTGTAAGATTGCCAAGTGTATGAAGATACTTATCTTTTACTTCCTGCCAATCATCACCGAGCATTTTCTGCCATGCAGTAGAAATATTTTTGTTCTGAGGCATAATATGCTCAATAGTCAGATTATTTGTAATAACTTTCTCTTTACCCTGATTTTCAACTGCACAAAGAAGATACTTGCAAAGTGCATTTTTTCGATAAAGATTATTGTATTTTAACGCTGTTATAAAATCTGCATCACTAACAAGTGCATCTCTTGATGTGAGTTGCTTAAAGAACGATACAATCGCATCATAGTAATGTTCTTTATTTTCTTTACGATTAAACACACGATTATAAAGTGTCTTATACAGACCTCTGAGAGAGTTTGATGATATTTCTGCCATAGTTCTTCTGATGTTGTAATGAAGAAGGAATTGAAGAACCTTTTCCAATTCTTTCTGATTTAAAACAGGTGTATCAGCTGTATAATCATCAAAAACTCTATACAAAAACAGATATACTGTCGTCTGATTCAATCTGCGTAGTCCTAATAGATATTCATTTACCTTTTCTCCGTATTTTGTATCACCTTGTGTAAATGCATGATAGAACTCGGCATAATGCAATATTTCTTTCAGCATGGATTCATTTGTGTATTTACCGTCATAGAATACCTGCTTAAAGCAATCATATGCTTCCGATTCTTTTGGAAATCCATCAACTTTCAGATTCAGAAAATCAAGGAAGAATGATGTAAGTTCATCATAACCTACAAGCGTTTCAGCTTTCAGCCAGTAATCTTCATATAATCTATCTTGTTCAACATCTGTCATTAAAACAAAGTTTCTGATTTTATCTGCAAGGCTAAGCGGAACTCCTGTTGAATTGATGCGTTCAAATATTTCCTGTGCATTGTCCTCTTCCTCAAGTTTGATTTCAGCGCAAGTCAGATGTTCTAAACCATCATAAATATTGCTTACACCAATATTCTCATCTTCTTCCATTGCCTTTTTAACCAGGTCGCAGAAAAGAACATAATTTCGGTATATACCGCTTGATTTAACTATCTCATCATGTTTGTTACTCATCAGAAGCATTAACTGGTCATTATCATTTTTCACCGGTTTCAGCTTCATTTTGCTGGATTCATCAATGTTATACTTATTGAACTTGTCAACATTGAAGACTGCAGTCAGCAGAGCATCTTTATCAGCTTCGCTTTCAGCCATGTCAATAAGAGCCTTTACAAGAATATAAATCGTAGTCATACGCTGCTGACCGTCAATAACGATATAGTGATTGATTTTATTTTCTGTTTTAAGCGGTGCATAAACAACGGAGCCGGTAAAATGATATTTGTCTTTTCTGTGAGCCGCTAATATATCCTCAAAAAGTTTTGTGCACTGTTCTTTTGACCATTCATAATTTCTCTGATACACAGGAATAGAATATTGATTTTTATTCGGCTCAAAGAAATCATTCATGATACAGCCTTGATTTATTTTCATATGATTATTTCTCCTTTCGTATATAGAAATAGTTACTCATGATTATTCCTATATTCCTCCAAAGCTGCTAGCAACAGCTTATTCACGCTAAGTCCCTGAGATTGTGCGTATGCTTTAATTCCGTCACGCTGTCCCTTCGGAACATAGATTCTGAGCGTTTCATATTTCTCTTTTACATACTGTGGATCAGACTTTTTCTTTGCATTCCGTTGCTTTTTTTGACATTCCTTACAGCATTTCTGAGAACCGCTCGTGACAGTATACGTCTTACCGCAGATCGGACAGACTTGTTCGCTGCCAACTGTAAGTGAAGTTCCGGCTTTTTTCTTCTCCATGTATGCTTTATTTCGCAAAACCTGAGCCTTATCACGGCAGTATACGCAGTATTTCGCTCTGTTGGACGATGATTCAAATGTTTCTCCGCAAATTTCGCAGATGTGTGTGAACAAGCCGCTCCCTCCCTTGGATTTATATCATCATTATTCTATCATATCATAGGCATAAAGTCAAGTATCATTGCATCGTGATTTTGCACTGGGCAGAAGCAGATTTTTGCTGCGCATTTCACAAAGTTTTGATTGCATCGGAAATTATACTTGACATTAGGTTTATATGCGTATATAATAAAAATGAACTTGACACGAAAGGAATGAAAGCCATGTTGAATATCGTTTTTCTGATGGGTAGACTTACCTCTGATCCTGAGATCAAAACCGCAGAAGATTCACGATTTTGCAAATTTAATCTTGCGGTTCAGCGACCTAAACGCAAAAATGATAAGGTTGCAGAAGCAGATTTTTTTAATTGCATCGCTTGGAACAGAAATGCGGATGTCATTTGCGATTGGTTTAAAAAAGGCGATCTGATAACAGTTGTCGGGACTTTCCGTAACCACAAGTATGAAAAAGACGGTATAAATCGTGTTGCAACACAAGTTGTTATTCGTGAAATTCACTTTACAGGAAATCGTAAAGAAGATTCCATTGCATATGATTTTTCATACGATCCCGAAGAATTTGAAGAAATCTTCGCAGATGAAGATGTGCCATTTTAAGAAAGGAAGTATAGCAGTATGAGTACAATTATTGCAGTTTCTAACCAGAAGGGCGGTGTCAGCAAGACCACCACAGCTTACAATCTCGGAGCTTGTCTTGCTATTCATCATAAGAAAAATGTTCTGTTAGTTGATATTGACCCACAGGCAAATCTTTCGGAGTATCTCGGTTATGAGCCTGATGGACAACCTACAATGACACAACTGATACTGACAACCAGCATGGGAAATGCAATCACTCCCAACATGGTAAAGGCAACAATTCGTCATAGTGATTCTGCCAATACCGATTATATTCCTTCGGATATTAACCTTGCAAGTTCAGAAACACTGATGTCAACCTCCATTTCCAGAGAAACCATATTGAAAAGGATTCTCTCTGATGAAGTAACGAACTGTTATGATTATGTGATTATTGACTGTCTGCCTTCTCTGGGTTCTTTACTGATTAACGCTTTAACTGCTGCAGATCTGGTTCTGATTCCTGTACAGACACAGAAATTCAGCCTTGACGGCTTACAGGCACTGGAGGCATTATTTCAGCAAATTAAAACTGCTATCAATCCAAAATTGGAGTACCTTGGAATTTTGCCAACAATGGTAGACAGAACAAAAGTCAGCCGTTCTGCATTGGCAACACTTTCAGAACGATATGGCGAAAAAGTTTTGGATACATACATCAGTAAATCAGTTGAAGCAGCCAAAAGTGCAGAAAATAGAGTTCCGCTTTGCATTACCGACTGCAAAATCGGAATGGAATACATAGAACTTACAAAAGAGGTTTTGAAAAGATGCTGAATCGCACACAAAAATCTGAAATTCCATGGTTGTTTCTCCCGCATACTATGGGTGAACTGGATGAATACTTTAACAAAAGCCATGAGGAAGCTGTAGCCAGAACAGCAAAAGAAGTAATCAGCAAACTTTCTGAGGAACATATCCACAGTACCGATGAGATCGTTTATGCTTTTGTAGTTGATAACAGCAGGGATTCACTTCAAAATATGATGTTGAAATATGCGGATATAGTTTTGAGGGCAGATATTACAATCAAACAGATTCACAGCAAACTAATGAAATCGGAGATGGAAAATGCAGAATTAAGGCAACGGATTACTGAATTGGAGGAAAAGAAAAATGCAGACACCACAATTTGATTTAGGGACGTTACTTGGTACACCCGATGCTATGAAGAATGCTGTTAAACAGATTCCATGCGAGATGCTTCACCCGTATCATAATCATAAATTTGGACTGTACTCCGGAGAGCGTCTGGAAGATATGGTGGAGAGCATTAAGGAAAATGGTGTCCTCAGTCCGATTATTGTCCAACCGGACGGTGGTACTTATGAAATTCTCATCGGACATAATCGTTGGAATGCTTCAAAGATTGCAGGACTTGGTTCTGTTCCTGCAATTATAAAAGAGGGGCTGACTGAGGAAGAAGCTGAAATGTATGTGATTGAATCCAACCTCATGCAAAGAGGTTTTGATAATCTCAGAATCAGCGAACAGGCAGCGGTTATTGCCCAAAGGCACAATGAAATGTTCTCTCAGGGAAAGAGAAATGATATTATCAGAGAATTGAAGATGCTGAATGGTGAAAATGATTCAACTTCCGGACCACTGGTCCAGAAGTATGAGACAAGGGATGCAATAGGAAATGAATACAGCATGAGTGGAAGAAATGTTGCACGGCTTATTCGTATTGATAAGCTTATTGATGCTCTCAAAATATTGGTTGATACCAACGCAATGGCAATCAGAAGCGGTGTGGAACTCTCATTTCTCTCAGAAAAAGCACAACATATTGTCGCTGAACAGGCTGAAGATTTCAAGATTGATATGAAGATTGCAAAACAACTTCGCAATGCTGCTGATGAAAATGGAAATGTAGACACTGCAACTATCATTCGTATCATTACAGGCACTGCTGACATAAATCCAAAACCGGTAAGCATTAAACTGAGCGATGACATATTCAGCAAGTACTTCTCTAAAAATATGAAAAAGAAAGAAATCAATGAGACCGTTGAAAAAGCTTTAGAATTTTACTTTGCAAATAGAAAGGATCCTACATGAAAAAGATTATCACAACAATTGCAGTTACCGCAATCAGCATAAGCATGAGCCTGACAGCTTATGCAGCAGATATGTTGGACAAAAACTACATAGAATCAGAAATATGGGAAGATATGTGGCTTGGAAAGAGCGATAACGGAACAGAATTTCCGGAAGCTTCTTTTAAGCACCATCTTCTTGACGAATGGATCACACAAAATTACGGTTCAGATGATTTCGACTGGTCTGAACTTGGCGAACTCAAGTATCAATACAAGCGTTATTACGAAAATTATATAGCCGGATGGGACTTTAATGATGACGATAATGGAAATTGGACAATTGATACGGAGGAGCATTCTTATCATTTTCAGCTGATCAATCATACATGGAACATGATTGATGAAAATGGTGACACAGTTGATACATTTCCACCGTTTAGCACAGAAGAATTACAGCCAAATAGCAATTATGCAAATCAAAATGGCAGTAGTTCAAACAGAGTTATCGGTCAGATTACAGAGGAAGCAAAAACGACCTTTGAAAATGAGGATTCTCAAAAATCTGTAAAGCATCATAAAGGTACTATCATGCCTGTTATTATTGGAATTATTGCCTTGGTTGGAATTGGAGTAGCTTTGCTTTTATTCCGAAAAAATAAGAAATGAGGGTTGATTATGATTTTTAAAAGCGAAAAGCAAGTTTATAACAAAATGGCTGATAAGTTGGTTGCTGAATGGACATTGGACACAGGTACCCAAATGGTTACACACACCAAAGAAAATGATGTCGTTACAAAGCGTTGTTTTTGGAGAGACTGCGTCCGTTACCATCTGAACTACCGTGCTGAAAATGCTCCTGAATCTTTGCAGAAACTTGTAAACGAAGGAAAGATACAAGCATATTTAGAGGACTTGGAAATCAGGGTTGTAGATGCAGTAAATGAACAGGAACAGAAATTGATGGACAACGATAAAGATTATCAGGCGGCTGTTTCTGTTGGAAATTTGAATGCTGCCGGCAGTATAGGAAATGTACTTCAAGCAAAAGCAGAGGAAATGGTATATCAAACAATTGTATATGTATAAAAATACAATGACTAGAGGGCTTAATTTATCACTCTAGCCATCTATAAAAGTAAAAATGTTTCCCTTTTAATTGTTTCTTGTCGATGAAGCGAAAAGCATAGAAAAGGTACAGTGGAAAATTGAAAACAACAGCTTATGGGTGATATCTGGATGAAGATAGCTGTATTTAACATATTCAATACTGACCATTTTCTCTTCATTTTTAGGGAACATCTCCCGAATTAAATGCTTTTATAAATATTGCTTCCTTATTTGTAATTTCATTCAGAATCGTCTTTCAGTTCATCACCGTATGTATCACTACTAAATCGCATTGTATAACTAAAAAGAACTTGTCCATTAGGATAATGTGTGTATAGAAGCTTGTAAGACAAATACAGCAGGCTATAAATTGTTTCTCCAGATGTTTTATTTCTAGAGCATCTGCATTTTCAAATGAATAAAATGCTTTATTTTACTCTTGAAATAACTCCGCTGATATGTTATAATAATAATAAATACATAAAGTATAACCAATTGAGGGGTGATTTTTATGAACATCGCTATTTGTGACGATGAACCTGTATTCTTAAAGAAACTGTATAAAAAATTAACCGACATGAAGATCCCTGATTGTAGAATACATGAGTTTACAAGTGGCAAAGAATTACTAAAACTTTACGTCAAGGGGATGTATGAGGTTGTTATCCTTGATGTAGAAATGCCTGACCTAAATGGGCTGCAAACAGCTGAGAGAATCAGACAAATAGATAAGTCTGTGATCATTTCTTTTTTGACGAATTATGCTGAATTTGCAGTACATGGATATGATGTTGGTGCTTTTCGATATATTTTAAAAAGCCAACCTGATTATGTGTACACAAAACAGCTTAATTCAATTATTGATGAGTGTAAGCAGCGATTTAAAACATTTTCGTTTACTAATAAAAATATATCATTTAAATTTCGACTGGCAGATATTATTTATTTTGAAGGTCATAAGAGAAAAGTTTCCCTTTTTACTATAACAGGGGAATTAGAGTATGGTGGAGATTTTACAGAAATATGTAGTGAGCTTATAAAGTATAATTTTATTCTTATCAATCGTGGATTACTTGTAAACTTGGAGCAGATTCAGAATATCAGTAAATCTGATATTATTCTTTCAAATGGCAGGAAAATTCCGATTGGCAGAACATATAAAGAAGAGGTGGTATCACGATACCTTGATTTTGCAGCAGGGAGATGATATAATTGCCAATATTTCTTCAAAACGGAATTGAAATTATAAATGTAGCTATAGAAATGTTTCTGATTTTTCTTTATTTTTCTTTGCTTTGCAAACGAAAGATCAAGAAAAGATTTTTGATTCTCCTTTTCTTCTTGTTTACCAGCATTCTTTCCGCAATTGTTTTATTAAGCGATAGTATTGTTCTGAATCTTATAACAACTACAGTACTAATTTCAATAATTGCGTTTCTATGTTTCGATGATACAATTAGACATAAAATATTCTGGATTGCCATATACCTGCTGATTATATCTATCTCCGAACCGATTGTAATCGGAGTATTATGTATTGCCAATATGGGAACACCAAATGAGTTTCTGGAATCGGGTTTAGGAAGATATCTTGGTATGTTAGGAACAAATATCATTTATCTATGGCTCATTGGATTAATGCATCGATTGATTAACAAAAGGGTTCGAGATCTGCCGGTCAAATATTGGGCATTAATAATTTTAATACCTATAATAAGTATTTTTTGGCTACAGACAATCCTTGACAGCTTCACTGTAAACGATTCAATTAGTTATTTTTCTTTAAGCATTTCACTTGCAGGAATTATTTTTATAAATATAGCAATGTTCAATTTTTTTGAAAGCTATGAAGATAAGATCAAATTAAAATATTTGGAAACACTTAAACAACAGGAACAAGAAAATTATAAACTGCTTACGCTGTCTTATAAACAAGTCAGAGAATTTAAGCATGATATTGAAAATCAATTTTCTGTTCTGAAGGATATGCTGGAAAATGATGATATTGGTGCTGCAAAAAAGTATCTTGTAAAGTTAAGCTCATTTGTAAGGCTTGCTAACAGACCATGCTGCACAGGAAATAATGCTATTGATTCAATTGTAAATATCAAAGGTTCACTTGCTCAAACTTATGGTATAAAATTTATTTGTAAAGCTAATATTATAACTAGTATTAAAGCAGATGAGCTAGAACTGTGTCGTATTATTGGAAATTGTCTTGATAATGCAATAGAGGGATGTCTAAGATGTGATGCTTTTCATAAACATATATGGTTTAGCATATCAGAAGAACAAGAGAAGTTATTTTTAGTTATTACAAACACTTCTGATAAAGTGGATGTGAATGTTTTATCGTCAACAAAGAAAGAAGAAGGTCTTCATGGAATAGGAATAAGTAGCATCAAATCATCTGTTAACAGATTGGATGGTCTTATAAAATTTGAATGTGATAATGAAATTTTTAAAGTGAATATCATGATTCAAAACCATCCACTGATTTGTGATTAAATTATAATATAACAACTACCCCTTAAGTAATTTGAGAAAAATTTGCTGAGGGGTAGTTGTTTCTCTTTTTATACAGATGAATTTTGATTATTTGTTCTTTCGGTTTAATTGGAAGTTTGTTACGCAATAACAAATAAAATTCTTTTGCCATCTACTTATGCTATTTGCATTTGGGGACGAAAAAGCGACATTTCGGGACACTTTTAGACCTTTTTTATAAAATCTATTGAAAATATTTTTGTTCTATGCTATATTTTTCGCAAGGAGGTGATTCAAAAATGATTCCTAAACTTGCAAAAAATGTAGCACACTTTTTTGTATGCCTTTGTCAATAAAAAACTGAGCCACCTCGCTAATAAAAAAGTGAGCCAGTTG
>ERZ791716.330-NODE-330-length-27683-cov-3.693608_pt1 | contig 27683 bp, 18 predicted proteins | sample MGYA00510049_ERZ791716 | MGnify/ENA primary metagenome ERZ791716 (study PRJEB30046, sample SAMN00715135) | human gut metagenome | study: EMG produced TPA metagenomics assembly of the A metagenome-wide association study of gut microbiota in type 2... | reverse complement strand
CAGCGTCGTAGCCTATTGAATACAAGCCGCCGATCAGGGCGCCCATCGACGTGCCCGTGATAATGTCAACAGGTATGCCCGCACGCTCCAGCACGCGCAGCACGCCTATGTGTGCCATGCCCTTTGCGCCGCCGCCGCTGAGCACCACAGCCACACGGCTGCGGCACGAGTCTTGCACTTCTTCGGCATCAGCCGGAACAAAAAGTAATGCCGTCAGTATGACAGCTAGCAGGCGGAGTTTACTTTTCATGATGTTGTCTGGTTTGCAGGGCGGCCTTATGGCATGTGTCGCGGCTTAAGGTCAGCGTCCCATGTTGTGGTTAATGAAGCGGTGCTCGGCCATCTTCTCGTATTTAGTGCCGGGCTGTCCGTAGTTGGCATAGGGATATATGCTTATGCCTCCGCGCGGAGTGAAATATCCCGTCACCTCTATATATTTAGGGCTCATCAGCCTGATGAGGTCCTTCATTATTATGTTCACGCAGTCTTCGTGGAAGTCGCCGTGGTTGCGGAAGCTGAACAGATACAGCTTCAGACTCTTGCTCTCAACCATGCGCTCGCCGGGGATATAGCTTATGCGTATCTTGGCAAAGTCGGGCTGACCCGTGATGGGGCACAGCGATGTGAACTCAGGGCAGTTGAACTGCACCCAGTAGTCGTTGCCCGGATGCTTGTTCTCAAACGTCTCGAGCACCTCAGGTGCATAGTCCATTCTGTAGGCGGTCTTTGCGCCGAGGGCCTTCAGTCCCTCGTCTTTTCTGTTGTCTTCAGTCATCATTGTAGATTAAATATTTTCCAAACGTTATAGTTTATTCCGTTGTCATACACGTCGGTGCCCTCATGCTCCTTGGTCTTCTTCACTACACGTATCGTTACGGGCAGCACAATGATTTCGTAGAGCGTCTTCAGCACCACCTGCGACACTATGAGCGACAGCATCTCGCCTGCAGGCACCACGCCCGACAGCGCAAGCGGGAAGAAGATCAGCGAGTCGGCACTTTCGCCGAACACTGTGCTCACCACGGCACGCAGAGAGAAATGCTTGCCGTTGGACGATATCTTCATGCGGCTCATCACGTAGGCGTTGATGAACGAGCCGGCAAGGAAGGCCACAAACGAGGCGGCGGCAATGCGCGGTGCAAGGCCGAACACGGCATGGAAGCCCTCGTCGTTGTGCCAGTAAGGCGCGCCAGGAATGGCGTCGGCCAGCGCTCCGAACAGCACGAAGATGAAGTTCATGGCGAAGCCTGCCCATATAAGGAGCCTTGCCTTGCGGAATCCCCACACCTCACACACGCAGTCGTTGATAATGTAAGACACCGGAAACACGAGCAATCCGCCGGTGATGTTCACCGGTCCGATTGAAATCTGCTTTGTCTCTAACACGTTTGCCGTTATCAGGCAGACGCAGAAAAGTATGCTGAAAAGCATGAACAGCACACTTACTTGTTGCTTATCTGTTTTCATTTCCTTGTTTTTTAAGAGGTTTACCAAGCACTCTGTAAATAAATTGCGGCTGCAAAATTAATAAAAAAACTCAATAAGATAAGATTACGCCTGTAATTATTTGCCCGATACCGATTAATTGATAACTTTGCATTTATGTTATTTATACAGGCCGTAAAAGGCCGGAGATATTTGGAAATAAACAAAGAAAACGTAAAAGGAATATGAAAAAACTATTGACAACAGCCCTGACGGTGATGGCAGCCATCTCGATGCAGGCGCAGGAGACTGCTTACAAGATTACGGGAACAGTGCCCGCAAGCGTATCGAAGGTTTATCTTTATGTGATGGGGCAGCGCGCAGCTTTAGACAGCGCAACGGTAAGCAACGGAAAGTTTGAGCTGAGCGGAAAGCAGAACCTTAACGAGATATTCATGCTGGACGCAAATAATGAGGGCATGGCATTCTTCAACGACGGAACACCTGTGGACATGAACCTGGTGAACTACACCATGGCCGGTTCTGACCTCAACAAGAAACTCTTTGAGTGCAGCCTGCCGCTGAAAAAGTATGACGCTGCAACAAGCGAGATATATGCCGAGTATGAGAAGGTGGCGAGAGACAACAGCGAAGCCGGCAAGGCAAAGGCTAAGGCTCTGGCTGAGCGCTTCAACGTGGTGAGAGACTCTATGCTCAACGACATGCTGAACATAATAAAGACCAACAAGGACAACCTTATACCGGCCGTTTATCTGAGTCAGATTTACACCGCGCTCGACTATAACGAGCTGAAAGACCTGCTAAGTCCGTCGGCTCCTTACTATAACCATCCTGCCCTGGCCCGCGTCAAGCAGCAGCTTGCTGCCTTCGAGAAGCGCATGCCCGGCAAGATGTTCACAGACCTGACGATGAACGACACCGAGGGCAAGCAGCGAAAGCTGAGCGAGTGGTGCGGCAAGGGCAACTATGTGCTCGTTGACTTCTGGGCAAGCTGGTGCGGACCGTGCCGTCAGGAGATGCCAAACGTAGTGGCAAACTATGAGAAATATCATGCCAAGGGCTTCGAGGTAGTGGGCGTTTCGTTCGACAACAGCGCCGAGGCATGGAAGTCTGCCATTAAGAGCATCGGCATGAAGTGGCCCAACATCAGCGACCTTAAGGGCTGGAAGTGCGCCGCAGCTCCCCTTTACGGCATCAACGCCATACCGGCCAACGTGCTGCTCGACGGCGAGGGCAAGATTGTTGCCACAGACCTGAGGGGCGAGGATCTCGGCGAGAAGCTCAAAGAGGTTTACGGCTTCTGATAGGGCAGTGTTGCTTATTGCTTTTATCGAAATGCGTAATGCAACAAGGAAACACATCCTTTGATGCATTTAAAATAATAAACCGGCAGAAGAAATCTTTTATTTCACCTTGGAATAAAGTTCACTTCTGCCGGTTTCGTTTGTTTTTTCAAATAATGTTATAATAAGAAGTATAACCTTGACTCGTTTTTCTGCCTTATTTAATTATCTGTCTATTTTTGTTTGACCAAGAAAAACGATTTAAATTTATCAGCGGCAATCACTACTTTTGTTTTGTCATAAGCAATATTATATTGCTGAAGATTTTCTACAAAATGTGGCATTCCTATCAGATTATTTGAGAATAAAGTTTCAGGGCAGACCAGCAGATGCCGTGCAACTGTTGAGGCAATTTCTTCTTCTGTATCATTAGCAAACGGAACTATTACCTCAAATTTTTCTTTAGGTTTTAATATTTTTACAAACAAGTCCGGAGTAACAGTTGTGCTCTTTTCAATATACATATTAGCTTCCCATTCAATCATGAAAAAATAAAAGTCTCCATATCTTTGATATAGCTTCCTTTTTAGAAGTTTGACATCTGGTAATGTGTCGTTCTCTTCTTCTATAAAGAATATTACTAAATTCTGTTTTGCCTTGTTTTCGACAATATGACAAAACGAGCCACTATGGGATTTTTCGCTATGAATTTCATTGAGGCATTTTTTAGTCTTTATCTTATATTTAACTTGACTGTTCATTGTGTTGCAGTAGAGCAGCGCAATAATCAGTAAAGCCATATAATATTTTATTCTTTCCATTTTTATAAATGTCTCTTTCCTTCAGAATTTTACCTGCCGGCTAATTATTATTAACTTACTGACAAAGGATTTTCTCCATTATTCCATTCAGAATGTAACAGTGGCTATCACCTCTATCTTTGCTTTTTTGTCTATTTTATGGTCTTGCCGTATTTTTATTAATTTTACGCATCTCATTAATTCTGCGTCAATAGAAGGACTGTTTGTCTTGGGCATAATTGCGATGTCAGAAAATTCGTTTTTATAATTCACAAAAAATCTTACATAGACTTTTCCTTTAAATTCTCTGTCGCTGACATTTACGTTAGACCATAAGAAATTTTTATATATCTGTTTTCCTATTTCTTCGGCCGAAGCTCCGGTATAGAAATAATGATTTTCATTTATACATTTTATATTTTCGCTTGTTGCTTGCTTTGTCTTGCAGCCGACAAATGAAAACATACCAAATGCCAATAATATAATAAGCATCGTGCAAGTTATTATACGATTATGCTCCATCTTGAAAATATTTAATATGTTGCAATTCATGTTGTTGGCATTTTATTTAATCTCCTCAAATATAGCGTATTTTCTTTTAAATGTCTGCATCTGTTGACTATATTTAACGGCTCATCGTCTATTTCCTTTTCGTCGGCATTGCTTCATCGCAGTTTATTTATTCCGTTCAGAGTCTTTTGTCTAATAGCTTTTCTAAACGACTGTATCATTTTTCAGTAAGCCAATCGTTGCCGGGGCAGTAGCATGCAGATTGATAATTAATTGTGAAGCCGTTTAACCATTCTCCTGGCAACATAAAATAATAACAATATGATGTAAACATAGATGATTTGGGCTTCAGCTGTATAATAAAATTTTAATGTGTATGCATTCTTTGAGATGATGTTTCCGTTAACGATAATATCATGGTAGTAAAATTTTGTTTCTGTCGGTATCAGTTCTATTATAAATCCGATGGCTAGATTTAAAATATAATATAAGAAACTTTCGATGACATAACTTTTTGCGCTGAATATCTTATCATTAATTCCTGTGACATACAGAAAGTAAAGGAAAGCGGTGTTAATCCAGCCGATGATAAACAAGAGGATTAACAGTTCTACAAGAATGCCGTATGCATATTGCGCGTTGTTTATTTGCTCAATAAACGCAGACGGTAAAAGTGTATATGCAGTGATGAAACATAAAATTTGTATACTGCAAAAAGATAAATAGGAACATAGAATTGCTTTAATTATTTTTTTCATCATTTCCTTCGATCTATAACTGTTGCCCGACAGCTCAAATATAGCATAATTTTCTTTGATTATATGCAGTTGGTTATTATTTTTTTTATATCATGCCCCGCATTTACCTGTTTGACGCTGCTGCTTGAGCGCTTAAATGCTTTTTCGTCTCTGCCAAACAAGGCTTATGTTGGTGCCATAGCTGTAGCGGTGTATTTTCTTTGGGCCGGTTTCTGTTTTCTGATTTTACCAATAGAATTTTTATCGGCTAAACTCCTTTATTTATGTATAACGTTTATGTTTTATTCGTCAAGTATTACTGTTTTATTTCTTTAATTCTGATATAATTTGTTGATTTTTCTGGAATGTCCACATAATATCTCCACGATAAAACATACTTGTTGTTTTTATGTTCAAAACGCCAGCCCGTATATTGTTCTCCCTCCAAAGGTTCTTCCTTCCAATAGTTTAATTGTTTTGTATCATCATATATGAGTATTGAGTCGATGCGTATTCCCTTGGTCGTTTTACTCCATTCAGATACACATGAGTACACCAATATGTTTTTATTGTTATAAACCACCTGTTCGAATTTCCCGTCAGGATATAATCTTAATGTGTCTTTACTGTTGATTTCGCTGATATATATGCCTGCAGGAGATTCGGTTGACTGTTGTACTGTCCGGATGAAGACATATATTGCTAATGCGATGATCAATAATATCAATATTATTTTTTTAGAAGATGTTTTCATATCGGTATTTATAGGTTTTCATATAATGCCCCGTAAGCTCAACGGATTTTTTTATGCTTGCAAATTGGCGATTGGCAACAACCGCTGTGTCTTTATAGTGATGAGATATAAAGAATTACAGACAATACTCTCAATGTTCTGCCGAAAGCAAAGTTATAGAATTATTTTGTATGGCAGATGATTTTACATGTTTTTTTTGATGCAATGCAAGCAAAATATACGCTTAAGCTCACCATTAAATGCAAGCGTAGCCGTGCTTCACTGTTAAAGTCCTAAACCATATTTATTCTCGACGCCATACGCATGGCGTAAGGTTTAGTCTAAAAACACACTTGTTTATAACCAAAAACTCGGCCACTTTTGCATCAAAAGTGGCCGAGTTTTTGGTCGTAAACGATAGGTTAATGATTCGAAACCTTTATGCGTGATTTTGCTTACAGTCCGTATGAAACTTATTGGTGCTTCGCTGATTTGTTAACGATATGTGTGCGTTTTGCTTACAGTTTTTTGCGTTTTTTGTTAGTGGCTGTTTTCTATTTATGTAAATTCGGCATAAGTCGTGTATATCCAATCTCATTCAATGAATTTTATTTCGTTGAAAATATAAGTAATCTTATGTCATACAGGTGTAATGCCGGTTAATTATAATTTACATTCGGTGAATGTTGTATTATACTGCAATCCTTGAGTTGTGCTCCGTCTTAATAGTTTTCATATCCGGCAAGCCTCCCATCGTTGTCCGTGCAGCCGCATGATGACGGCCGGCAGAGGGCATATATGCGGCGTGATATTATTACAAAAATTATAAATGAATGAAAAAACTATTGAAATGTGCTTGCTGCATAATTGGTTTTTTATTAAATTTGGAGCTGAAATTATTAAAACCTTAAACTATGGAATTACCATTCGCAGAATCTTGGAAAATCAAGATGGTTGAGCCTATACGCAAAAGCACACGCGAAGAACGCGAACAGTGGATTAAAGAGGCTCACTATAACGTGTTTCAACTGAAAGCCAACCAGGTGTATATCGACCTGCTCACCGACTCAGGCACAGGCGCAATGAGCGACCGCCAGTGGGCCGGAATAATGATGGGCGACGAGAGCTACGCCGGAGCCGACTCATTCTTCAAGCTGAAAGAGACGATACAGAGGCTCACGGGCTTTGAGTATGTAATACCTACACACCAGGGACGTGCCGCAGAGAACGTGCTGTTCTCTTATCTCGTACACGAAGGCGACATCGTGCCCGGCAACTCTCACTTCGACACTACAAAAGGACATATCGAGGGACGTAAGGCCATCGCGCTCGACTGCACCGTCGACGAGGCTAAGGACACTCAGCTCGAGGTGCCGTTCAAGGGCAACGTTGACCCCGTGAAGCTTGAGAACGCGCTCAAGGAGCACGGCGACCGCATACCGTTCATCATCGTAACCATAACCAACAACACAGCAGGAGGACAGCCCGTGTCAATGGAGAACCTGAGACAGGTGCGCGCCGTTGCCGACAAGTATGGCAAGCCCGTTGTGTTCGACTCTGCACGCTTCGCCGAGAATGCTTACTTCATCAAGACACGCGAGGAAGGATATGCCGACAAGACCATAAAGGAGATTACACGCGAGATGTTCGCTCTGGCAGACGGCATGACAATGAGCGCCAAGAAGGACGGACTCGTAAACATGGGCGGATTCATTGCCACACGCAAGCAGGAGTGGTATGAGGGCGCCAAGGGCTATTGTGTGCAGTTTGAAGGCTATCTGACATACGGAGGTATGAACGGACGCGACATGAACGCACTGGCAATAGGTCTCGACGAGAATACAGAGTTTGACAACCTCGACACACGCATCCGTCAGGTGCAGCTGCTCGCACGCCTGCTCGACGAGTACGGCATTCCTTATCAGCGCCCGGCAGGCGGCCACGCCATCTTCGTTGACGCTCCAAAGGTGCTCACACATGTTCCGAAGGAGGAGTTCCCCGCACAGACACTTACCATAGAGCTTTACCTCGAGGCAGGTATCCGCGGATGCGAGATTGGTTATCTCTTGGCCGACCGCGACCCGGTTACCCGCGAAAACCGCTTCACAGGTCTCGATCTGCTGCGCCTTGCCATTCCGCGCCGCGTCTACACAGACAATCACATCGCTGTTATAGCTGCTGCGTTGAAGAACGTTTATGAGCGCAGGGCTGAGATTACACGCGGTGTAAGAATTGCGTGGGAAGCACCGCTCATGCGCCACTTTACCGTGCAGCTCGAGAGACTGTAATATATACTTATAAAGTAGAAAACATAAAGGCCGTTTCGGTCTGACATACCAATGAGCCGACGGACAGATGCTCCGCATCCAGATTATGGCGCATGTCCGTCGGCTCTTGTTCTGTGCCGTTGCCTTCAGGTGCGTGCGTCTTGCCGTGCCGTGGGTTTGTTTTTGCCGCTTCATGTTGCCGCCGCCGTAGATGCAAAGGCCATGTGCCGTTGCGGCAGTAGGTCTGTAGTCGGTTATTAACTATTCCTTATTTTCAATAATTTATGTGGCAACAGACGCATAAATCGAAAAAAATATATTACCTTTGCACTTGCTTCTTGCACAGACATGCGCACCTTTGGCGCATGCACAGCGTGTGGAAGCCGACAGCAATGGTCCCGTAGCTTAGCTGAATAGAGCGTCAGATTCCGGTTCTGAAGGTCTTGGGTTTGAATCCCAACGGGATCACATACGGCGGAAATCCTTGTAAGAAAAAGGGTTTCCGCCTGTTTTTTATCATCGTTTATCTGCGGCAACAGGCTGTGCTTGGATAAAAGTTGTCAAATTAAGGCTAATTAACCTGTAAAAACACTGACGTATCTCAATAAAATTTCATATATTTGCATTCTGATAGCCCGCACCATGATATGGTGGGGTGTAGCATGTACTTTTGAAAAACAACTGAATAATATAAAAATATCATGGACATAGTTGAAAGATTTTTGAATTACGTAAGCTTCGACACACAGTCGGCCGAAGACAGCCAGACCGTGCCGAGCACAGCCAAACAGCTTGATTTTGCAAAATATCTCAGAGATGAACTCAAGGATGAGGGCTTTGATGATGTTGAGATGGACGACAACGGCTACGTTTATGCCACACTGAAATCTAACATCAAGAAGGAAGTTCCTACTATAGGTTTCATCAGCCACTACGACACGTCTCCAGACTGCAGCGGCAAGGATGTGAAGCCTCGCATTGTCAAGAACTACGACGGAAAGGACATCGAACTGTCACCGGGCATAATATCATCAACAAAGAAATTCCCCGAACTGCTGCAGCATGTAGGCGAAGACCTTATCGTTACCGACGGCCACACTCTGCTGGGAGCTGACGACAAGGCTGGTATAGCCGAAATCGTACAGGCCATGTGCTGGTTGCGCGACCATAAGGAGATACCTCACGGCGACATACGCATGGGCTTCAATCCTGACGAGGAGATTGGCATGGGCGCTCACCACTTTGACGTTGAGAAGTTTGGATGTGAATGGGCATACACAATGGACGGTGGTGACCTAGGCGACCTCGAGTTTGAAAACTTCAATGCTGCTTCTGCCAAGATAAACATCAAGGGCGTTAGCGTTCATCCGGGATATGCCAAGGGCAAGATGATAAATGCCAACCGCCTGGCTGCTGAGTTTGCAGCAATGCTGCCGGCTGACGAGACACCGGAGACAACAGAAGGTTATGAAGGATTCTATCATCTGCTGGGCATCGAGTCGAACATAGAGAACGCCAAGCTGTCTTATATCATCCGCGACCACGACCGCGATAAGTTTGAGGAGCGCAAGGCCTTCATCGAGAAATGCGTTGTAGAGATGAACAAGAAGTATGGCGAAGGCACAGTTACTGCTGACGTGAAAGACCAGTATTACAACATGAAGGAGATGATAGATCCGAAGATGCACGTTATCGACATCGTGCTCAAGGCCATGCAGGACAGCGGTGTGCCTCCTAAGGTAGAGCCTATCCGCGGCGGAACCGACGGAGCTCAGCTGTCGTTCAAGGGTCTGCCGTGTCCTAATATCTTTGCCGGCGGCGTAAACTTCCATGGACCTTACGAGTTTATTTCTGTTCAGGTTATGGAAAAGGCCATGCAGGTAATCGTGAAGATATGTGAGATTACGGCCGAATATAACGACTGATAACATATCGTGCGGCATGCGCGCACGCCTTGTCTTGCCGTTGCATGGCATAATTCAGCCTGCATGCGGTATGGCCGACGGCGACATGCGGCAGTGGCATCATAAGCGGCACGCCTTAGCACATTGCGGTGTAAGGTGAACCGCCACTTATACAAATACTTTTACAGGACTGAAAGCAGAATGTGGTTTTGTGTCTTGCCTGTATATAATTATGCAGGAGACAGTGTTGGTAACTTCTGCTTTCAGCCCTGAACATTTAAACATATTGACAAAAACAGACAGTAAGAATGGGCGAACTTCCACACCTCGTGAAAGACCTGGCACTTATTCTTGTGGTGGCAGGCATAGTGACCATAGTTTTCAAGAAGCTTAAACAGCCGCTTGTGCTGGGGTATGTCGTGGCAGGATTCTTGGTAAGTCCGCACATGCCTTACATAATGTCGGTGGCCGACAGGGCCGACATCAGCACGTGGGGCGACATCGGCGTGATGTTCCTGCTCTTTTCGTTAGGTCTGGATTTCTCGTTCAAGAAGATACTTAAGATGGGCGCTTCGCCCATAATCTCCACGTGTTCCATCGTGTTCTGCATGATGATGCTGGGCATAGTCACGGGGCATCTGTTCGGCTGGAGCCGTATGGACAGCATCTTTCTCGGCGGTATGCTCGCCATGAGCTCCACCACCATTATATATAAAGCCTTCGACGACCTTGGCCTTAGGCAGCAGCGCTTTGCCGGACTGGTTATGAGTGTGCTGATACTTGAGGACATACTGGCCATTGTCATGATGGTTATGCTCTCGGCTATAGCCAACGGGTCGAATCCCGACGGAGGACAGATGATAGGCAGCCTGATGAAGATAGGCTTCTTTCTCATCCTGTGGTTTGTGGTGGGTATCTTCCTTATTCCGCTCATGCTTAGGTCAATGCGCAAGTTTATCAACAACGAGACGCTGCTCATCGTGGCTCTCGGTCTGTGTTGCGCCATGGCCGTATTGTCTACCAAGGTAGGCTTCAGCAGCGCATTCGGAGCATTTGTCATGGGCTCAATCCTTGCCGAGACTATAGAGGCCGAGCGCATAATAAAGGTTGTAGAGCCTGTTAAGAATCTTTTCGGAGCCGTGTTCTTCGTGTCTGTCGGCATGCTTGTCGATCCCGCCATTCTTGTAGAATATTCATGGCCGATAGTAACTCTTGTGCTTGTAATTATTATCGGACAGGTTATTTTTGGCAGTTTGAGCTTCCTTATCGGCGGCCAGTCGCTCAAGTCGGCCATGCAGTGCGGTTTCTCCATGGCTCAGATAGGCGAGTTTTCGTTCATCATAGCCTCGCTTGGCCTTTCGCTCGGAGTAATCGGCAAGTTCCTTTATCCCGTTGTGGTTGCCGTTTCTGTGATAACTACTTTCCTTACACCCTATATGATACGCATGGCCACCCCGGCTTACGGCATGCTCGAACGCCGCCTGCCCAAAAAGTGGATTATGGCCATGAACAATCTTACGCTTGCCAAGCAGACCACGCAGCCCGAGGCAAAATGGCGCACCCTGATAAAGCAGATGGTGCGCATCACGGTGATTTATTCCATACTTTCGGGCGCATCCATAGCCCTTATGTTCACCTTTTTCCTGCCTTTCGTGCGTCAGCTTCTGCCTCACTGGTGGGCAAATGCGGCATGCGGACTGCTCACGCTGCTGTTTATATCTCCTTTCCTAAGGGCTATAATGATGAAGAAAAACCACAGTGAGGAGTTTAAGGCTCTTTGGAACAGCAATCCCTACAACCGTCTGCCGCTCATTCTGACAATCATTGTGAGAGTGGCCGTGGCTTCGGCGTTTGTTTTCTATATATGCTATTATCTTACACGCTTCACCAATGCGCTGATGATAAGCATAGCGCTTGCCGCCGTGGCACTTATGATAATATCGCGCTCGCTGAAGAAGAGAAGCATAAAGATGGAGCGCTTGTTCATGCAGAACCTGCGTTCAAGAGAGATTGTTGCCGAGGTGATGGGCCGTAGGCGTCCGCTGTATGAAGGCCGCCTGCTCGACCGCGACGTGCATATCTCTGATTTCACCATACCAGAAGATTCTCTATGGGCAGGCAAGATGCTGCGCGAACTGGAGTTCAGAAACAGATACGGGGTGCACATCAGCAGCATATTGCGTGGCAGCCAGAGGATAAACATCCCAAACGGAGGAACAATATTATTTCCCGGAGACAACATTCAGGCTATCGGCAGCGACGACCAGCTTACAACCTTCAGCGAGGCCTTGAACACCGAGCTGCATGATAAAGACCCGGAGATAGAGAAGCGTGAGATGAAACTCCATCAGGTGGTGATAAACCGCAACGGCATCTTTGCGGGCAAGACGCTGCGTGACAGCGGCATACGTGATGTGTACAACTGTATGGTCGTAGGACTTGAGGAAGGCAAGGAGAACCTCTCGCAGATGGACCCGTCGCACAAGCTTCGTCACGGCGAGGCTATCTGGATTGTCGGCGAGCAGGACGACATAGAGCGCTTCTGCAGGGACAACGACCATGCGTCTGACTGCACGGCAGGCTGACCCTGGTTATGTTGCAAACAGCTATTGGGCTGGCTGGGCGGGACAATGGCTTCTTAGATGCAAAAATGCATAACCGTCTAAGGCACAGATATATGTGCCGATTATGTTTTCATACTTGTATAAATGCCGGTGCAATAGGCATACGGGTGCACGTAAAACGTTAAATATTAAATAAAAAGGCGATTTTGGTGTGCTATTAGGTTTAATTTCTGTAAATTTGCACCCTGCATTATATGAGAACTAAAACCGTAATATTTGTATTGCTGTTTGCCTTCATATTTGTGATGGCAGACACCTCCTTGCCTTTGTTCAAGGAAAATGACAACGGGCGCGCGCAGAACGACTCTCTGAGTGTGGGCGACACGGTGTCGTCTGACTCCGTTCCGGCAGATTCGACAGATAAGTCAGGCGAGCCCGACACCACCAACATGGACTCGCTTCAACTCGCCATATATCACCATAACAAACAGGTGGACGACTCTATCAGGCTCGACAGCATAAACCGTAAGAAGTCGGGAGCGTTAGACGCCCCCGTTACCTTCTCGTCTGAAGACTCTATGGTCTATGACGCAAAGAGCAAGGTGGCGAGGCTATACGGCAACTCAAACGTGAAATATCAGAACATGGACCTCAGCAGCGACCGCATACAGATGAGCCTCGACAGCAGTCTGGTGCGCGCAACGGGTACTGCCGACTCAACCGGAGCCATATCCGGCACTCCGGTGTTCACCATGGGACAGGACAAATATGAGAGCGACACCATGGCCTTCAACTTCAAGACAAAGAAAGGCTTTATATATAATGTATATACTGAACAGGAAGACGGCTACCTGTCGAGCCAGCACTCAAAGCGCGACTCGAGCGGAGTGCTCTATCTTGAGCATGGACGCTACACCACGTGCGACCAGCCTCACCCTGACTTCTACATAGCCCTGTCGCGTGCAAAGGTGCGCCCCGGCAAGGATGTAGTGTTCGGTCCGGCCTATCTCGTAGTGGCAGATGTGCCGCTGCCGCTGGCCATTCCTTACGGATTCTTTCCGTTCACCAAGAGCTATTCAAGCGGATTCATCATGCCGAGCTACGGAGACGAGAGTTCGCGCGGCTTCTATCTGCGTGACGGAGGATATTATTTTGCGATGAGCGACAAGTGGGACCTCAAGCTGCTTGGCGAAATTTACACAAAGGGATCGTGGGGATTGTCAGTGGCAAGCAATTACCGCAAGCGCTACCGCTATAACGGAAGTTTCTTCTTCAGCTACCAGAACACCAAGAACGGCGACAAGGGTATGCCCGACTATACCGAACAGACCAGCTTCAAGCTGCAGTGGAGTCATCGTCAGGATCCTAAGTCAAACCCATTCAGCAGCCTTTCGGCGAGCGTCAACTTCGCATCTACAAGCTATGAGCGCAACAACCTCAACAGTATGTATAATCCGCAGAGCTACACGCAGAGTCTGCGAACATCAAGCGTCAATTGGAGCACATCGTTCTCGAGCCTTGGCATGACCATCAGCGGATCGGCCAATCTCAGCCAGAACATGATAGACTCTACCGTGAGCCTCACGCTGCCTGACCTCAACATTTCTGTGAGCCGCTTTTATCCGTTCAAGCGCAAGCACATGGCCGGCAAAGAGCGCTGGTATGAAAAGATCTCTATGAGCTATACCGGACAGTTCAGCAACTCTATCGACACGAAGGAAGACAAGCTCTTCAAGTCGAACCTCATAAAAGACTGGCGCAACGCTTTCCAGCACAATATTCCTATCAACGCCAACTTCACGCTGTTCAACTATATCAACATCAACCCCTCGTTCAACTTCACCGACCGCATGTACTCCAACAAGGTGATGAAGTCGTGGGATGAGCAGGCACAGACAGAGCGCGCCGACACAACATACGGATTCTACAACGTATACAACTGGAGCATGAGCATCGGCGCCTCAACCAAGATGTACGGATTCTGGGTTCCGTCGAAGAAGATTTTCGGCGACAAGATACAGGCCATACGCCACGTGCTGACGCCTCAGGTTACGTTCAGCTATGCGCCCGACTGCGGCTCGAGATACTATGAGACCTACCAGAAGACCGATGCCGACGGCAATGTAAGCCTCGTTGAATATTCACCCTTTGAGAACGGCTTGTTCAATGTGCCGTCGAGGGGAAAGACGGGAAGCGTAACCTTCGACCTGTCGAACAACATAGAGATGAAGGTGAAGTCGGACAAAGACTCTACCGGATACAAGAAACTCAGCATTATAGACGAACTCGGATTCAACATGGGCTACAATATGGCTGCAAAGGAGAAACCTTGGAGCGACCTTACCGTAAGGCTCAGGCTGAAATGGTGGAAGAACTATACATTCAACCTCAATGCCGTGTTTGCAACCTATGCTTACGAGCTTGACGATAACGGAAGGCCATACGTCAGCAACCATACCGAGTACAGCAAGGGCCGCTTTGGCCGCTTCCAGGGTCTGTCGCAGAACATATCGTTCACCCTTAATCCCGAAAAGCTGAAGAAATGGTTCGGCGGAGGAGATGACGAAGAAGACGCCACGGAGGATGATAACAACACGGAGGACGACGACACAGGAATAGAGTCGAACGTTGACGACGACATGGTGAACGGACAGAACGGTGCAAGAAAGAAGAATGCAGGCAAGGCCGAGACCGACGCAGACGGATACATGAAATTCTCAATGCCATGGTCGCTCACATTCGGCTATGGAATAACGATGCGTGAGAACACAAGCGGAAAGTTCAACACCAAGACCATGCGCTATCCTTACGCATTTACGCAGACCCTGAACTTCAGCGGAAACATACGCATCAGCGACGGATGGAACATCAGCTTCTCTTCCGGTTACGACTTTGAGAACCATGACCTGTCTATGACCACTGCATCGCTGAGCCGCGACCTCCACTGCTTCAACATGAGCTGCTCTGTGGTGCTGGCTCCATACACATCTTACAACTTCTCGTTCAGATGTAATGCCGCCACTCTTACCGATGCACTTAAATACGACAAGCGCAGCGGCTACAGCAACGCCGTGCAGTGGTATTGATGTGAGGCGCAACCGCGTTAAACTTTAACATTGAGCTGAAATAACAGTATTATAATAACAAGCCAGCTCGTTACATCCTTATTTATAGTCAGTATTTCCTGATGATGGATGTAGCGAGTTGGCTTTTTTTATTCTTTGTTTTCTGTATAGCTGCCGACTATATATCAGACAGCTGTAATGCCTCTGTCGGCTTTAGTCTCTATCTGTCATTTTGTCCAAAATATGATGCTTTATTTCAAACCTACCGGCATCGGTTGATACAGATGTTGGCAGAGCATGGGCAGGCCAATGATTTGCCTTTATTCTGACAGATCCGTGCCATGTATACAGGCCGAAAATGGCAGTAGAATTTTTTTAGGGCAAAAAACTGAAAGTAAAATATGCCTTCGTTGTTAACGGATGGTCTGAACTGTGGTTTGCATTATACGGACTGTAAGCAAAATGGTGTGATTAGGTTTCAAATCATTAACCTATCGTTTACGGGTCGTAAGTGGGCCGTTTTTGATGCAAAAGTGGCCGCTTTTTTTGTCGTAAATGAATGGCTTTTTGTGGCAAGTCCGGTGTCCTTTGGTCAGCTTAGGCGGGCATGACTGAAACTTATTATTTATTCTTGCGCCTGTGTCGACTCATTTTGCCAGGAATGTGGAGCAGGGTGTGGGGATGAGAAGGCTGTTAGGATAAGCCGTAATAATCTTGCGCGTGTAAAAAACAAACCGGGCAAAACATGTTGTGGATAATGTTTTGCCCGGTTTTATTATGTTTCAGATTTTCTTATTGGCCATATAGGCTTCAGATGCCCGTCAGGTGTTGTTGCCGTCAGGGCTGTCTGTATGTATATGCATTCAGAAGTTGAATGTGTGTTTGCCCGATCCAACCTGCTTTTCGGTGCCGTCGGGCAGCACTATGGTGGCGTCTGAGCCTACGGGTATGTCAACGGTGAGCGAACTGCGTGTGCAGCTGACGCTGATTTTGCCGTAGAGCGACTCTGTGCTTGCATTGACATATTTGAGGTCGCCCACGAGCGTTGGTTTTATCAGCAAGTGGCGCAGTCCGTAGGTGCCGGGGCGGTTTTGTATGCCTGCGAGAGTCTTGAAGAGCCATTCGTCTATCTGTCCCATCATGAAGTGGTTGAGCGACGAGCCTTGGTTGGGGTCCCACTGCTCAGTCAGCGTCGTGGCGCCGTGGCGCAGCTGGAAGCCATAGCCCGGCGTCTCATAATGGTTCAGCATGGAGTAGAGCAGGTCGTTGAGTCCGTTCTGTGCAAGCGTCTGAAACAGATAGCGGTTGCCCACGTCGCCCGTTGTCAGGCGTGTGCCGTGTGCCTTGATGTCTGCCACGAGACTGTTGAGCACGCCCTGCTTGTTGTTGCCCGTAAGTCCGAGATACAGCGGCAGGGCGTTGGATGTCTGGCTGCCCGTGCCGTAGGTGCATGAGTCGGCTTTGAAGAAGCGGCTGTTGAAGGCATCCGTGGTGTATGCCAGCAGCTTGGAGTATTTGTCTGCGTCGGCCGTGTTGCCCGTCATGCGTGCAGCGCGCGTCATCAGTTGTAGGTCGAAGATGTAGTGGGCCGTTGCCACAAGTGGTACGGGAGTGTTCTTTGAGAAGCCTGCACGCCATGGACCGTAGTCGTACCAGTCGCCAAGTCCGTGGCTCACAATGCCGCTGTCGGCGCGCGACGTCAGATAGTCGACATATCGGCTCATGGCTCCGTAGTTGGCGGTGATGAGCGTGCTGTCGCCATACTGCTCATAATACATGAACGGCATGATGATGAGCGTGCTGCCCCATTCGGGCGAGTCGTCAAACAGATTGCCGAACGACACATACTGTGGCGCCGTGGTGGGCACCATGCCGTCTGACTTCTGTGTGTCGGTTATGTCGCGTATCACCTTTGGCGCAAAGCGCGTCATGTCGTAGTTGTAGAGAAGGCTGGGGCCGCACAGATGGTCTTGCTCTAGCCATCCCAGCTTTTCGCGGTGAGGGCAGTCGGTCAGCACGGCCTGCATGTTGCTGCGCTCAGCCCTTTCTATGAGGCGGTGAGTCTTGGTGAACAGCTCGTTTGAACATTCAAACGACGACACCTCTCTGGCAGAGTTGTAAACGAAGCAGCTGCTGAGCTTCTTCAGTACGGGCAGCCCCTGCGGGTTGGGCTCTCCCTCGCGCACCGCACCCTCCACCTGTATGTAGCGGAAGCCGTAGTAGGAAAAGCGCGGATGCCATGTCTCCGTGCCGTCGCTGCCCAGAGTATATTCGTAATAATGCTGGCGTCCGGTCTGCCTCTGGTCGCAGGCTCCCTGCTGAGTGAGCTTCTCGGCCACGAGCATTGTAACCTTTTGTCCGCGCTTGCCTTCTATTGTTATTTCGGGAAATCCTGCAAGATTCTGTCCCATGTCGGCAACAATCACAGACGGGTCTATTTCTCGTTTTGTGGCCTTTGACGCTGCTGCCAGCGAATCTGTATGTATCTTCATCCACGACTTCACGCCGTAGTGCTCCATTATCTTCACGGGCTGTGCAGTCTGCGGCGTCAGCGTGCCCGCTGGTCCCTCCACCTGCACGGCGTCATGCCATTTGCTGTCGTCAAATCCGGGCATGTCGCATCCGGGCTGGCAGAGCCTTGCGTCGTAAGATTCGCCTCCGTAGATGCTGTTGAACGTTATCGGGCTCAGCGTGTACTTCCAGTCTTCGCCGCTCTTTATCACCTGGCGGCTGCCGTCGCTGAAGTTTATTTCCATGCGCATAATCATCTGCGGCGGGCCGAAGCTGGTCTGCAGCTTGCTGTAGCGTCCCATGCGCTGCACGTTGAAGAATCCGTTGCCCAGCAGCACGCTTATGGCGTTGCGCCCCTCTGCGAGCAGCTGTGTCACGTCGTAGGTGTTGTAGTAGACGGTCTTGCTGTATTCGCTCCAAAGCGGGGCAAACTCGCTGTCGCCGACCTTATGTCCGTTTATCTTCATCTCGTAGTGTCCCAGTCCGCTTATGTACACCACGGCATCTGTAATCTTCCTTTTGCCGGTGCTGAACTCTTTTCTCAGTATTATGCTTTTAGCCGACAGCGTGTCGGTGTCTTGCCATTTTGCCTTGAAGCTGTCTTTCTTGAACACGGAGTTGGCCCATCGTCCTTCGGGCAGCTTTGCGTCCGCTTTGGTTATGGCTCCAATCCATTTAGCCCCGAGCTCTTCGGGCACCACTCTCACATATTGCTTCTGGCTCCATGCCGACTTCTTGCCGGCGGCGTCCCACACGCACACCTGCCAGTAGTAGCCGTGGCGGGTGGCTTTTTGCGGCGGGGGGGGGGGGGGGGGGGGGGGGGGCGGGCCGGCCGCGGGGCAGCGATATCAGCTGGCTTTCGGCCGACGCCGTCTTGCCCGAGTCGTAGACGCTTTTGCCGGTTATGTTTTCAAAAATCCTTATGCGGTAGGCAGTCTGCCTGTCGCCGTTGGTGTCGGCCTTCATCTGCCAGCCCACGCGTATGTCGCCGGCTGTTACGGCCAGTCCGTCCTGATAGTTGCACGTAAGTTTCGTAACGGTGAGCTTCGCGCTCATGCTGCACGATACGAGCAGAAGGATAGATAACAGAAAATTTCTCATCTCTTTCAGTGTTTGTGCCCTTGCCTTTGCGGCAGGGCTGCGTTGAATTTGTCTTATTTATATGATGACGCCTTCAGTTGTCCGTTGTAACTTCTTTTGCAGCAGCTTTGTCGACTTTTGAACCTAAATTTGCCTTCTGCACCTTTGGCAACCCTTTTTTAGATATATTTATAAAGGTGGAGGCAAAGGCGCGGCATTCCTTAAAAAACTGAAACGCCGTTACAAAAATAGCCTGATAAGTGAGAATATGAAAATGTTTTTACGTATTTTTGTAAGAAAGATAAAGGCCGTGCCGCCTGCCGGCTGAAGCAGCATACGGCGGCAGGATATGAGCTTTGTCTTGTTTTGATATAACCCTTAAAACATTGAGCTATGAAATATAAGATGCTTGTTCTGGACGTTGACGGAACGTTGTTGAACGACAACAAGGAGGTAAGCAAGCGCACGCTGGCAACGCTGCGCAAGGTTCAGCAGATGGGCGTGCGAATAATGCTGGCGTCAGGGCGTCCGACATACGGGCTGCTCGGACTTGCCAAGATGCTCGAGCTTGACACCTACAACGGATATGTGATGGCGTATAACGGCGGACAGGTTATAAGGGCAGCTGACGGCGAAGTGATATTTGAACGCCGCATTAATCCCGAACTGATACCTTATCTTGAGAAGAAGGCCGACAAAAACGGATTTGGCATCCTTACTTATAATGAGGACTGTATTGTTACGAACATGCCTGACAATCCGCACATCAAGGCCGAAGCCGAGCTCAACGGCATGAAGATTGTCTATGAGGAGCATTTCTCCATAGCCATCGACTTCATTCCGTGCAAGTGCATGCTTGTCAGCGACGACGAGGAGGCTCTCGTAGGACTGGAGAACCACTGGAAGCGCCGTCTCGACGGTGTGCTCGACGTGTTCCGCTCAGAGCCGTTCTTCCTTGAGGTGGTAGGCTGCCGCGTCAACAAGGCCAACACGCTGGCTGCCGTGATGGAGATGGAGGGCATAAAGACTGACGACATCGTAGTCTTCGGCGACGGCGTGGCAGATGTTACCATGTTGCAGCTGGCAAGTCTCGGAATAGCCATGGGCAATGCGCCCGGATCAGTGAAGCGTTGTGCCGACTATATCACACTGTCTAACAATGAAGACGGCGTGGCTGTGGCTGTTGAGAAGGCGTTCTTGGCTGAGGTGCGTCCGAGCGAGATTCCGCTCGATGAACTCAATGCCCAGTCGAAGTCTACGCTTATGGGCAACCTCGGCATACAGTACACCTATGCCTCTCACGACCGCGTTGAGGCCACTATGCCTGTTGACCACCGCAACCGTCAGCCGTTCGGCATCCTGCATGGCGGAGCCACGCTTGCGTTGGCAGAGACAGTGGCTGGGTTTGGCTCTATGATAATATGTAATCCCGACGAGTATGTTGTCGGCATGCAGGTAAGCGGCAACCATATATCTTCGGCCCATGAGGGCGATACGGTGCGTGCCGTGGGCACCATTGTGCATAAGGGCCGCTCGTCTCATGTGTGGAATGTCGATGTGTTCACATCCACCGGCAAGCTCGTTTCGTCGGTGCGCGTAGTGAACAGCGTCATGAAGCGTAAATAGGCAGACATTGCAATCAGGAGTATAATGTTTTTATATAAGCATAAAGCTGCTTGTCGGTTTTAATTTAAAATTAAATTCATATTTATTCTTTTGTTTGTAATAGATTTATTATATTTGCTTTTGAAAACTTTAAATTAATACGATCATGAACAAGAACCTTGTATTTAATCTGCACATTCCTACAAAATTATTGTTCGGATGCGGCGAACTCAGAAGGCTGGCAACAGAAAATTTGCCTGGTAAGAAAGCGTTGATTGTTATTTCTGGCGGAACTTCAATGAAGAAGTATGGCTATTTAGATAAAGTGGTAGGCTATCTTAAGGAGAATAATGTTGAGAGCGTTGTCTTTGATAAGATTCTTCCCAACCCGATCAAGCAGCATGTAATGGAGGCAGCTGCGCTGTGCCGTGACGAGAAGTGCGACTTCGTCATCGGTCTTGGCGGCGGAAGCTCTATCGACTCTGCAAAGAGCATCGCCATAATGGCATGCAACGAGGGCGATTACTGGGACTATATTGCCGGAGGTACAGGCAAGAACAAGCCCGTTGAGAAGGCTCTGCCTATTATTGCCATCCCAACAACGGCTGGCACAGGTACAGAGGTTGACCCTTGGACTGTTATTACCCATGAGACAGCTCACGAAAAGATTGGCTTTGGCTGCAAGCTGACATTCCCGACAATGTCTATTGTTGACCCGGAACTCATGCTCAGCATCCCGCCAAGACTTACGGCTTATCAGGGCTTTGACGCATTCTTCCATGCAGCTGAGGGCTACATAGCAAACTGTGCCACTCCGATAAGTGACCTTTATGCTCTCGAGGCTATCCGTCTTATCTACAAGTATCTGCCTGTGGCAGTGGCTGACGGACGCAACTTGAAGGCAAGGACAAAGGTTGCATGGGCAAGTACGCTGGCCGGTATGGTTGAGTCTACATCAAGCTGTACGTCAGAACATTCAATGGAGCATGCCATGAGTGCCCTTTATCCTGAACTGCCTCACGGCGCAGGACTGATTTGTCTGTCGCAGTCTTATTTTGAGACATTCCGCAATGACAGTATGAAGCGCTACATGAAGATGGCAGAGGCCATGACTATGGAGCCGAGTAAGCGTCCGTCTGACTTTATCGATGCTCTCGTCAAGATGCAGAAGGCCTGCAAGGTTGACGACTTGAAGCTGAGCGACTGGGGCATTAAGAAAGAGGATCTTCCTGAAATGGTTAAGAATGCAAAGGAAACAATGGGAGGCTTGTTCCAGCTTGACCCGCGCATGCTGACAGAAGACGAAATACTTGCTATTTATGAGAAGGCATACCGCTAAACCGATGCGGTGATATGATATGAAACAAGGCCTTGCGCATCAGTATTGCGCAAGGCCTTGTTTATTGTCTCGATATCGCTGTTGAAGATTTAATAATGAAGCGTGTCAACGTGTATTGTCCGTCTCTTTTTACTGTTATAGGTTGCTTGTGCTTTGGCATATTTGCGGCCTTCATGGTTAGTCTTGCCGCAGCTTACGCATCATTATACATTCTTCTTTTATTGTTTATCTTGTGGCAGACAAGTGGTTTTTATTTTGTTTTATCTGTCTCAACCTTTATCTTTCCGTCCTTTATCTCCGCATTGACTATTCTTCCGCCTGTCGCATGAAGTCTAAATTTCACGTTCCATTCGCGCGGCCATGCCTGGAAGAGCAGCAGTTGACCGTCGGGTGTTTCCTGAAGCAGCATTTCCTGCAAGCCTATCATGGCAGCACCACCGCGGTTGCAGTCGGGTGCCCAGTCATAGCCAGGGTCCCAGAAGGCAGGGAAGCGATAAGGCCCGTCGGCAAATTTCTCAAGGTTAAGGCGTGCCGCATCGTCGGTAAGGCCGAGGCATGCAGCCCAGATGTTGTCCTGTTTCCAACCGATGTGTGTGCGCATCTTTAGTGCGTGCGGGTCTTTAAGATAAGTGTTGCGTGCAGTGTTTAATCCGGGGCGCCCCATGCCGTATATTCGCCAGGGGAATACCGGATACAGTTGCGGCGTCTCAACGTTCTGTATTCTGGCCCATACAATGGCAGGGGCTATGCATGTGTCGCCCTCGATGGTGCGCAGCGGCATGTCGGGTATACGGCTTATGAACGTAGAGTCGAGGGTATAAGCAGATGTGTCTTGTATGCCTTTGGCTGCCTTGTATGCTTCAAACTGCTCTGTCACTGTGCGCAATGCTGCCACCACGCTCGACGGGTTGTATGCCATTTTGTATGTCTCGCATCCGGATGAAGGGTAGAGTATAAGCTTTCCTTCACCGTCGAGCGCCTTTACTCCGCGCTGTTTTGCAAGATACTGATAATGTTCGTCAAAGAATTGCAGGCATTGTACAATCAGCGGTTCATACTTCGTGATGTCCATTCCGGTGTAAAAGTGCGCCTGTAGTATCATTGAGCAGAATTCCAATGATGTGTCCCACTGATATTCAAGCCATGCGTTTCGCTCCATACCGTAGTCGTCGCCGGGCTTGTGCTTGCCGTATTCGGCAGGATTAGGCAGTCCGAAGTTTTCTATCTGTTCGGTAAACGACGCCCCTCCGTGTCCCCAATAATGTTTTGTGCGTGCAACGGCCGTGGGCAGCAGTCGCAGATATGTGTCAAACTGCGATGCCATCATGTCCGTATCTCCACTCTTTAGCATAGGCCAGTAAACTAGTCGCTGGTTTTGAGCCGTCATGGTTCCGCCTCCCCATTTGCGGTAGTCTGGCGTGAAAGGCGTCTTCGGGTCTACGTATACGGGGTCGAAGGTGAACAGTCCGCCGTTGAATTTAGAGGGCCATTCTCCGTAGGCGTTGCATCCGAGCATATAGCGGAACAGTTCATAGTTGCGCAGTATGCCTTGCCATTTGCTTGTCGGATTGTCCGTGTTGTCGTTTCTGTCGGCCGGTATGATATAGCTTCTTTGCCAGTAAGCATGCCACCATGCAGCACTTCTTCTTTTCGACTCTTTCGCCGTAGGCATTTTCGGGGCCTTGTCGCCGTCATAAAGGTTTAGCGTTATCGTAGATTTTTTTATGCCTTCAGCCTTAAAGTTCCATGCACGGAAGTCTGTTGAGGCATAGGTGCCATCGGTAGTGCCGCAGAAGGTGAAGCCCGGGGCAACGAGTTCACCGCCGAATCGCAGGCCGCCGATGGGGTTGTACAGATTGCTTTTTATGCCGTCGAGATTTTCTTTGTTTACTGTAAAGTCGAACACAGTCTGTTCGCGGTTCTTGTGCCAGAACACAAGTGTGTTGCCCTTTGCACGTATCGAATCCTGATATGTGGTGCAGTCCTTTGGCAAATTCCATTTGTATGAGCACTGCTGGCATTCGGCTTTTGTAACCGGTCTGTCTTTATATCGCCAGCTTTCATAGCTTAGGGTGGCGTCTGTCTTTGTCTTTGAACTTATCTCTGCAAACACGGCAGATGTCTCCACATCTGCCCATAGGCGTATTTCCGTGTCTTTTCCCTTTATGTAAACAGCGCCGTCGTCAAGCTTCAGGGTCTGGCTGAAGCCTGCATCTGCACCGTTAAACGGGTTGGGCGTAAGGCGCAGTCTCAGTCGTCCGGCTTTCAGCAGTGTGTTGTTCTCGTCGAACATTCCGCTACGTGCCACGTATATCATTACGTCGCCGTTCTCCACCCATACGTTCATGCCCACGTCGTGTCCGCCGCATGGCATTGATTCAGATGAATTTTTGCTCTGTGTCGTCCATGTATAGTCTGCCGGAACATAGTCTTTCCCTCTTGCCGCTTTACCGGCTGCAGCCGCCGGCATGCTTGTTGTCACTGCTGTTAAGACAACTGCAAGCACCAACATCGCATAGTAAGTGAAATGTGACAGACGGCCGTGCCGGTTTGCGTTTAAGGCAAAATGTTTTTTCTTGACTTGTTTTTTCGATAGCGTTCTGTAGTACGTTTTTTTCATATTGTTTTTATCAATAGTAGGAATTTATCGTTTGTTATATTTTTTCGGTAGGCTATTGCGGTTGAAATGCCGTTTTAAACGTTCTGTTTCAGACACATATCCAGTCGGCTATAGTCCCCGTCTCCGACGAGAAGCTGGCGCCGATTTTGAACACACGGCGCGCATCTGCCGAATATTCGCGGGCATAGCCCTTGTCTTCTATCTGACTGAGAGCCTCATCGGCCGTGCCGTCGAGCTTGAACTCAAAGATATATACATACTGCGGAGTCTCCACCACGCAGTCAACACGCCCCTGGCTCTGCACCTTCTCTGTGTAAACGGTGTAGACGCTGATAAGACGCATGACGAGATAGAACGTGTACTGGAAGTAGCGCTCGCGCTCCGCCTCATTGTCCTTGCGGCGCATGGTGTAGGGGATGCTCGACAGGAAGGAGGTGAACAGCGTGCGCAGACTGTCGGCCTCGCCGGCCTCCATGGCGTCAATAACGTCGAATATCCAGCCGTTGAGACGCTCGCGCGGCTGAAGATACGAAGAGGCTATCATCGTGAGAAATCCCTTCTTTACCTCGTCGTTGGGGAAGTCGAGAAGGAAAGTGTTGTGGCGCATGTTGTAGTCCTTTATCGTGAGGTAGCCGCTCTGATATATCATAGGCAGCGGGCGCTCCACGTCGGCCTTATAGTCGATAAACTCCTCCATGGCGTAATATTTGCCCGTAAGCTCGTTCATGTTCTCGTTGAAGTGTGCAAGCAGGCGGATAAGGTAGGTAGGAGTGCCCGAGCGGAACCAGTAGTCATACATTCTGCGGCTGTCCATGGCATTGAGCAGACTGAATGGATTGTAGACGCCCGTCATTCTGTCGCTGAAGTGATATCCGTCATACTGGCGTCTGAGCCGCTGCTTCATCTCGTCAGTGCTGTATTTATAGTCTTTGGCCATAAGTTCAACAGGCTCGGCAAAATAACGCTCAAGCTCATCCTGCGTTATGCCGCACAACGTCTCGTAGCGTGCGTCCATGCTGATGTCCTTGGGCTGGTTGAAGCCGCTGAACACGCTGACCTGCGAGAACTTGGTTACGCCCGTTAGCAGGACAAACTGCAGATGGGCGTCGGCTCCCTTAAACACGGAGTAGAAGGCCTTGAGAACGTTGCGGTGGCGGTCTTCAAGCTCGCGGCTCATGTCGAGCACGTCGAGTATCGGTTTGTCATACTCGTCTATCAATACCACCGCGCGGCGGCCTGTCTTGGCGTGGGCAGCCTCCAGAATCTTTATGAACCTTCCGCCAAGGTCGAGCGTGTTGCCGTCAGACACCACGCCGTATTCTTTCTCCCAGTCGGAAACATAACCGTTTATACGTTTCTCCAGAACACCGGCCTGCGTGAAGTCGGAGCCGTTGAAGTCAACATGGAACACAGGATAAACGTTCCACTCTTTCTCCATGCCGTCGATGGCAAGACCCTTGAAAAGATCCTTGCGGCCAAGGTAGTAGTTCTTCAGCGTAGACACAAGCAGACTCTTTCCGAAGCGGCGCGGACGGCTCAGAAAGTAGATTCCGCCCTCATGCGTGAGGTCGTAAATCATGTCCGTCTTGTCTACATAAACGTAGCCGTCTTCTATAATCCGGTCGAAGCTCTGTATTCCTATTGGGTATTTCATCTTTGCGTCTTTCCTTTCTATGTATGGTTGACTTATACGGCGGAAGTCCGCCCGTTCATTATGCAAATATAGTGAAAGGCGAGTGCAATGCAAAACAAAAAAACACTTTTTTTGAGTTTGCCTTGCCGAGCCGCCTCCTAATATTATCTATTGTTATGCGGATATACACAATTTTCGCTGAAGACAGAAAACGCATCGGTATCAGCTGCTGTTTATGCGTGCATATAAAAAACATGAATTTCTGTCTTATTTTATGGTAAAATGTCCATAAAACATCCGTTTTTGACGCTCATACATATTAAATATTCATTTTTTTAAGTTTGTGAACCATTGTGAACTTGTTTTGCGTTTGCTTTTGGCGTATCTTTGCACTCACAAACGATAAACCTTATAAAGACTGTTGGGTATGATTAAGAAAAATATACTTATATGGATGACTGCCGCACTTGCATTCTGCGCATGTTCATCAAGTGAAAACAACGGAGATGAAGGCGAAATCGATCCGCCGTCGCCCCACGCTGTGCCTATAAAGATAAGCACTACGATGGAGAGCGTAGACGGCACGAGAGCCACAGATTACGGATTTGAGGCCGGCGACAGGATAGGTCTGTTCGTAGTGAACCATAATGCCGACGGAACACCGGGGACGCTGCAGCCGGTCGGCAACCATGTTGACAACATGAGGTTTACATACAGCGGAACATGGACTCCTGACGAACAGATATACTGGAAAGACGAGACCACACACGCCGACTTCTATCTCTACTACCCCTACACACCGTCGCTGACATCGGTAAACGCAATGCCGTTCAGCACGATGGCCAACCAGAGCAACACAAGCGACTATAAGGCATCCGACCTGCTTGTGGGAATTACAAAAGACGTGGCACCCACAGAGGCTGCCGTTGGCATAACTGCATCGCACGTGATGAGCCAGATGCTGATAAATCTGGCGGCAGGCAACGGATTTACCGACGAGAGCCTGGCCGCAGCATCAGTAAGCGTGAAGATAAACGGCATAAAGACACAGGCCACGGTAGACCTTGCAACAAAAGCCGTTACGCCCATGGGAACAGCCACAAGCATAACACCGCTGAAAGAAAACGGAAGCTACAAGGCCATAATAGTGCCGCAGACAGTGGCACAGGGCAACCTGGTGACTGTAACCGTTGACGGCCGCGACTACAACCTGCAGAAGGCATTTACATTTGAGAGCGGCAAGCGCCACAAATTCACCGTGACGCTGAGCAAGACAAGCAACGGAATAAACGTCGACATAGATGATTGGGAAGACGACGGCACAGATAATGGCGGAACGGCAGAATAATGTTTCAGGTCGGTTGTACTAATGTAGCATGTAAAAATTTAACGCCATTAAATAAAGTCTGCAGATGATTACCATAAAAAGCAACCAATACAAACTTTTAATATATATAATCACAGTCTGTCATTTATTGGCAGGCTGTTCTGACGATCTTTTCGGCGGAGACGAAAGCCGCGGTAGCGGCAACCGCATAACACTGTCGGGCGAAATTGACCAGCTGGCGGTTACGAGAGTAAACGAC
>ERZ791716.310-NODE-310-length-28513-cov-7.452913_pt1 | contig 28513 bp, 40 predicted proteins | sample MGYA00510049_ERZ791716 | MGnify/ENA primary metagenome ERZ791716 (study PRJEB30046, sample SAMN00715135) | human gut metagenome | study: EMG produced TPA metagenomics assembly of the A metagenome-wide association study of gut microbiota in type 2... | reverse complement strand
TTGTTGAGGCTGGTAAGCTGCTTGTTGGCGATAAACTTCTTGATGTAAACGGAAACATTCTTTTAGTTGAAAATTTTGCTATTGAGTTGACAGAGAAACCTGTTACAGTGTATAATTTTCAAGTGGAGGATTTTCATACTTACTATGTTGGTAAGAACGGGATTTTGGTTCATAATGCAGATTACTCCACAGTTGTTACACCCGATATGGAAAATAAAATACTTGAAGGTGAACGTGTAGGTTCTTCCAACAGAATTAAGGGTGGACATTCACCCAAAATAAATGATGCTAATCCTAAATATTCAGTAGAAGTACAACAAACATTCCCAGATGGAACTAAAAAAATTAAATACATAACAGAGTTTCCAGATGGAAATGTATCCAAAATTAAAACAAGCACTATTTTCCCGGATAACTGGTCTGATGCTAAGATTATTGATAGTATAAAACAAGTTGGAGATGGCGTTCCTATTGGTAAAAGAATAGCCGACAATTCGTATTTATATAGAGATATTATCGATGGAGTTCAAATAGAAGTTATAAAACAAGGAAACAACGTAATCGCAGGATATCCAACAGGTGGCGGAACAACTGGCTTGCCAACTGCGTTTACATCCAAATAGGAGGAAACTTATGTTAAATGAATTTGAAGAATACATAAAAGGGAATTTTTCAGATGATTATTGGTATGATGACGCATTATTCTTATGTGAAGATTTTCTAAAACATTTTTCAGATTTAGAATGGACTTTACTAATTTCTAAAATGCAAAATTATGATATTCAAAGTCAAGTACGGCTTGCAGAATGTTTGGCAGATGTTAACAATAAATATAGTGTTAAGATTCTGATAATATTAACTCAAACAGAAAATAGTAATTTATTAATTACTTGTATTGATTCGTTAAGAGATGCAAATTTTTCTTTGTTAACTGTTGAAGAAAAGCATAACGTCTCAATAAATGCCAAAAAAGTACTAATAAGTTGCTCCGAAATGGAGAAGAAAGTTATTCGTAATTTTTTAAACAAAATACAATCCTCACAATAATGTGGAGAAATTTGTAATGAATAAGAATATTATCAATCTAGTAAGTAAGATGGATTTAAATAAGTCCGCTGATGAAAAAGAAATAATGGAGGTAGAGAACCGCATTGGCGTTAAGCTACCTATTCAATATAAAGAATTTATGTTGTATTCAAATGGTGCAGAAGGTGAATTAGGAGAAAATTCATATTTGGTTATATGGCCAATTGAAGAAATTATTTCACTAAATGAAGCATATTCAGTAAATCAATATACTCCTGGAATTTTATATTTTGGTTCTGATGGTGGAGATATTGCATACGCATTTGATACTAGAAATGAAAATGTAACAATCGTTAAAATTCCTTTTGAATCAATTCATATTGAAGATGCACAACTGTGCGCATATGATTTCAATGATTTTATAGAAAAGATGTATAATGAATAGTCATTGATTAATTAAAACATAGTTTGCATTTGTGCAATTCAATCAGAAACTTCACTCCAGCAAATTATACAATGGCTTTCAATTTACAGTAAGTGCCTTAGCTGTTTTTAGTGGAAGCACTTATAATTCAATGAAAAAGCATCAAGAAACGCTTACTTGTTTCGTTGCAGGAACAATGATACTAATAGCAAGCGGACTTGTTGCTATTGAAAACATAAAAGCAGGAGATAAAGTCATTTCAACAGACCCTGAAACAATGGAAACTTCTCCGAAAACTGTTCTTGAAACCTACATAAGAGAGGTAACAACGCTTGTTCATCTCACTGTGAACGGTGAAGAAATCGTTACAACTGTTGACCACCCGTTTTATGTAAAAAATCAAGGCTTTATCAAAGCAGGAGAACTAATAGTTGGTGATGAACTTCTTGATGTAAACGGAAATGTTCTTTTAGTTGAAAATTTTGATGTTGAGTTGACAGATAAACCTGTAAAGGTGTATAATTTTCAGGTAGATGAGTTTCATACTTGCTTTGTTGGCAATTGCATTATTTGGGTTCATGACAATGATTGTGTAAAGAAAGTTGAATCTGGTGAGGTAGAACTGGAAACAAAAAAACAAAAAGGCAACTATGGTGAAATGAAGATGGATGAACACTATGACAGCAAGGGGTTTGAGAAAATGCATAATGGTGTTGAATCACTGGACGATAAAATTCATCATGGTATAGATGGTGTATATAAGAATAACAATCCTAACGGACAGCCAAAATATGTTGTAGCTGAAGCTAAATATGGTTCTTCGCAATTGGGTAATATCCAAAATAGCGGAAGGCAGATGTCTGATGCTTGGATATCTAAAAATCTGGATAAAGTTGTTGGTCCAGAGGTAGCTGATGATATATTAACAGAAGGGTACAGCAGAGAATTATTTAGAGTTAAAACCAGTCCTGGAACTAACGGTGGGGTTAAAGCTACAACATCTGTTAAAACTATCGATAGTAAAGGCTATGTTGTAAAATAATCAAAGAGGCGGTATTATATGAGAGATTCTATACAAACAAAAGCGTATTTTGATGAATTTATTGCTCAGGATAAAGAACGAATTTGCAAATTTCAAGATAAGTTGAATTCAGGTTCGATTGATGATGAAAGAGTCCCCTTGATAAATAACAAAATAATATACTTAAAGACAGATCTCATAATAGCAAAATATTCAAGAGGAGATTCAATTAATGATATAAAAAACGAATTTGAAGAGTTGATAGATATGGTTTGCGAAAAAGGCGATGTGTCTATATATGAAGACAATCTATGTTTAGCTTCTTTGGCGTATCTCTTAGGTGTTAATAGCGATAAAATGATGCGTCTTAGAAGCAAACTGATGGAATCAGAAACCTATGATTATCTTATAGATTTTGTTTTTTTAGGCTTTGAAAGTGATATTGATATTAATAAGATATCTTTTCAGCGTGAGTATAAAAAGCTGACAAAATATATAGATGATAGGACAAAAGAAACATTTTTGAAGTATCTTCGTGGTTGGTATCGAAGTCACCTTCACAGTTCATGGTACGATTCACATAAAAATGAAAAATTCAAGCTGTATTTTGGATACTGGTGTTTTGAAGCTGGTGCTATTGCAAAAAGACTTGGTTTTATAGATGACGATTTGAAAAATGAGCAGTATTATCCTTATGATATGGTTCATTTCAATTGAGTATTGACGAGGTGATAAAATGACACTTTCGATAGATGGTCGCTTATCTGAACTTATAGCGAACTCCTGTTCTTGAAACCTACATAAGAGAGGTAACAACGCTTGTTCATCTCACTGTGAACGGTGAAGAAATCGTTACAACTGTTGACCACCCGTTTTATGTAAAAAATCAAGGCTTTATCAAAACAGGAGAACTAATAGTTGGTGATGAACTCCTTGATGTAAATGGAAATGTTCTTTTAGTTGAAAATTTTGATGTTGAGTTGACAGAAGAACCTGTTAAGGTGTATAATTTTCAGGTGGAGGATTTCCATACTTATCATGTTAGTGGTTTTGGAGTGTTGGTGCATAATGCAAATGATTATGCAAATCCTCGTACACAAAATACATCTGATCTGGATATTCAAAAAAATCAAGGAAACTAAATATGATGGAACAATAAGAACTGGTGGAAGAAGTGGAGGTTCAAGACCTCTTGAAGGCCAGCCGAATACCTATGTGAATACAGAGAGTGGACATAAATTGGTTTATGGGGCGGATGGTAGATTAAATTTGGATATTTCTACAAAGAGAGTCAAAGCAAGAGGCTATGATATTGCTCCGAACGGGCACTTATATCCGCGTGATATGAATTTAATTGGTCCTGTTCCAAGAGAATTATTAGAAAATCGGTGATTAAAATGAAAATATATAAAAGCATAGTTGATGAGAGGATACTACATGATTTCTCTAAAATACAGGGCAGGTCTTTAATGAATCATGTTGCTAATTCATACGATATTGAAACGGCAATTAGTTTTGCTAGTTTGTTTTGTCCAGAGATCATTGAAGTTGATGATTGTATATTTATTTCTGAGTTCTATAATGGAAATATCATGGAATTAAGGGAACTTTATAAAAATACTAAAGATATTGAGATGTTCGTCAATAGTTGGTCATTGCAAAGTTTAGTCAAAGAATGTGACGTTATAAATAGTTCAGGTGACTATATTGAGGAGTTTGCAAGGCAATTCAGTATTTTTGGCAACTCAGAGTTAATTCGCTTTTCCCAAGCAGAGATATCGTAGTAGAAATTGGCGAAGAAATTATGGGCGAGGAAGAACTGACAGTTACGTTATATCAAAAAGGTCAGCCTAAGTGATGCAAAAAAATATTACAGTAAAGACGTCTAATTAAAATATTTCACACCTACCGTGTTGACTTCTTTTGTGTGCTGGTACATAATTTTGGTAGAAAATATTCTCCTGCTAAGGACTTTAAGAGGAGTAGATTTTGATTTTAATAATACAAAACCTGCTGATACATCGGGTCAACACGATTTAATAGTAAAGTAATGATATAACGAGGTAATATTTTATGCAAAATGATATAAAAAAAGCGATAGAAGATATATACATAAACGGAAATACAGAATTATTTATTTCAAAGTGCAGGGACACAGTTGATTTTCTTGATGAACTATTGGAAAAAATAAAGACCAAATCTGAAAATGTTGAGAAGTTTTTTGATTCAAACGAGCCTTCTTCGGAGATTAGAATTGTTGTAAATAGGTGTTCTTTTTCAGAAGGTGAAATTGAATATGTTTCGCTACTGCAAATAAACAAAATAGTTAAGTACTTCTATCTTCAAGATGAATTTTCTATTGACAGTCCAGATCCTGATGGAATGGATTCATATCTTGCTGGATTCAGAAATGAGCCGTATAGTAAAAAGCAATTTGATATCGACGAAATGATTTGCAATTATCTCACAGAAAAAGGTTATTCAAGATTATATATTAATGATATGGACGAAGTATATCCAGGTATAAAAAAGTTTAAAGACAGAGAAGAAACTAACCAAATGACTGTGGGAAATGCGTTGTTTATGGATATGTGGGAATTATGTAACAGTGATTAGATATTAGTTACGCAGATAACTCAAAGTTTCCAACGGTGTATAATTTTCAAGTAGAGGATTTCCATACTTATCATGTTTGTACATTGGGCGTGTTGGTGCATAATGCTAGTAAGGATTATTCAGGGAAAAAGGCTGAAACCGTTACCAAAAATCAAGAACATGGGAAGAAGTTTGAGAAAGAACAATTTTCTAATTTGAAAGAAGCTCACCCTGAAGCAGAAACATAAGTTTCAGTAAAGCCAATGGATTCGAATGGAAATGCCATGTGAAATGGTGGAAATTACTTCGATGGTATGGCTTTAGATTCAGATGGAAATCCTTTTATTGAAGAGTATAAAGCGAGTCAAACTGCAACATACACATCTAATCAAAAGGCTAATGGATTTGATACAGGAGCTTTAAATAAAGATCTTGTAGTTACTGGAGAATGTGGTGGTGTTTTTAAACCTGGAGATGTAATTCCTGAAGGTACACCAATCAATACGATTAGAGGTAAATAAAATTTCATTTAACCAAATTTAAAACAGGAAGTGAAATATATGGCTGTTACAGATGTAAATGTTATTGATGGAATAGCATTTGATGATGATAATAAAACCTTAATTATGGAAATATATGATCATTTGCATTTTGAGGGTAAGTTTGAATTTGATCATATTGTTATATTACAAGATAAGCTCAATACATATTTGTGGTATATTGAGAGTAAGCAATATGCAGATATTTATCCAGATAAGCAATTTGATAATTTTGTAATAAATATTCACTTTCGTTATGAAATAACGGAAAATTGTAAGAAATATATTAATGTGTCAAATCAAAAATTATCTGTTTTGAATATTAAAATAGTATCATATTTGAATACGATTGACACTGAGTGACTTTAATGCGGCTTTGCATGAGAGTTCTATATACAATATAGCTCAGACGACTATAGCAAGTGTAGCTGTTTTTACCGGCGGAATGAACAGCGGATTTAACAAGGCAGCTAACAGTGCAGGAGTTAAACCGTCATGTTTTGTGGCTGGAACGCTTGTCATGGCGGTTGCCGGAATGGTTGCTATAGAAACGATAAAGTCAGGAGATAAAGTCATTTCAACAGACCCTGAAACATTTGAAACTGCTGAGAAAACAGTACTTGAAACATACATCCGTCAGGTTGATAAGCTTGTACATCTCACGATTAATGGTGAAGAAATTGTCAGAACGGATAATCATCCGTTCTATGTTCAAGGCAGAGACTTCATTGAGGCTGGCAATCTTCTAGTAGGAGATAAACTTATCAGCGTAAACGGCTAGGACTTGTTTGTCAAGAAACATCAGGTTGAAGAACTTGACGAGCTTGTTGACGTTTATAACTTTAAAGTTGAGGATTATCATACATACTTTGTTGGTGATTGTACGGTTTGGGTGCATAATAAAAACTGTCCTTCATATATGAAGGAAGATGGAACATTAAAACCAAATCAGAAATATATGACAGGTGAAAATGGATATACATACAAAACTGACTCTAATGGGAATATTAGTTCTGCTCATGCTGATGAGTTAAAGTTAAAAACGCATAATGGAAGGCTAAATCATAAATCAAATACACCAGGCAAGCTCTCTGGTGACGATGCAGGTCATTTGTTTGCAGATCAATTTGGAGGTTTTCCAGACTTAGATAACCTCCTTTCGCAGAGAAGTGATTTAAATAGGGCAATAAAAAATCACAGATAATTATCGAAGTATGGAAAGAGAGTGGTCGAAGGCATTAAAGAGTGGTAAAAAAGTTACTGATGTAGACATTAAGCTTACATACGAAAATGGTTCATCACGACCATCTGTTTTTGATGTAAGTTATAAAATTGATGATTTAAAAATTATAAGACACTTTACACAATAAAGGAGAAAATTATGATCAAAGGTTTTGAAGACGCATTCACTGATTTACAGTCAGAATTTGTTTCGCTATGTATGGAATACACCAACGGAAGTGTTGATAAAATATATATCTATATTTATCAAGACACATCGCAGAAAATGTTCAACGCTATTTTTGTTAAAGGACAGAATGTTATACCTGCTGGGAATTTTGCCGATGATGAGGCCTCTGACGAGTTTTTATCGATCGGAATAAAAGATATTGACAAACTGGTTGAATTGTGCGATATGTATCAATGTAAAGGTCCTAATGAATATAAGTTGGAGTTTGATGTTGCTACTCATAAATTCGATGCATCCTACCGTTATGATAACTATACCAAGAGTGGAATATCACCTGTGTCGGAATTGATGAGTTGGTATGAAGAAATTAAAGAGAAATATGGCAAATAATCAATCGATGTTCAGAATGTGATGAGGCGATAAAAGGGAATGTTTAAAAATTTTTTTAAATTTGTTGGTGAAAACAAGAGTTGCCGTTCAATTAAAGACTTTATCAATGCTGTCTCTGGTAAAAGTTATTTAAACGGAATGTACAGATTCTTTGAAAAAAATGATGTTGATGAGTGGAATGATATTGTTGGTGACTGTTTTCCTAAATATAAAGATACTTTTTCAGTCTTAAGTTATGATTGGATGGGTCGTATATTTGCTTTGGAAAAGAAAACGAATATGGTGATACTTTTTGAACCTGGCACAGGTGATGTTTATGATACCGATGCCGATATAATAAAATTCCATGATGAACTCATTTCCCAAAATCCTATTGAGTGTCTTGTGTCGGACTTGTTTGAATATTGGTATAAAGCAAATGACTACAAACCTCTGGCCTATAAGGATTGTGTTAGTTATAAAGTGCCTCTGTTTTTAGGTGGTAAAGACAAACTGGATAACCTTGATATATGCGATATGGAAGTATATTGGGAAATAATGATGCCATTAATGAATCTTTAACCAATATACTTACGGAGGTGTAAAATTGCCAAGCAACCAAGAAAAAGTTTCACCAGATGCCAAAGCGAAAAAAGCTGTTAATTCAGTAGATGGCAAAAAACTGACCCGATATATGGATATGAAGTTGATACGCTGGAAGCTGATCATATTATGCCTCTAAAAGAAATAACTGAACAGTCAGGACTTGATCAGTTGAGTTTTGAAGACCAGAAAGCAATTGCAAATTTAGAAGAAAACTTTATGGGACTTGGAAAACGAACAAATGCATCTAAAGGTGCTAAACCTATCAGTGCTTGGTCGGGACATTCAAAGTTAGGAGCAATCTCCGAAGAAGCACAACAGTTTTTAAATCAAAAAGATGAAGTTGCTCGTGCAGCTATTGCAAAAGCAATAAGTGAAAGGTTAGGAAAGAAATGAATACTTATACCAAAGAGATTAACGGAATAAAGTATACAATTAAAGTTGATGATTTGCTTTACTTTCAATCACAAGCATTATGGAGAGCAATATATGATATTCCTGTTGGTAGATTAAAAGACGGATTTAAAATTCAAATTGGTTTTTCCTTATATATTTTGCAAAAGGCAATCAGTGGTTATTGTATAGTTACACCTGATTATGAGTCAACACCATTCTTAAAAGTTACTGAGGATTTAACACTTGCTTTTTGGATTCAAATGGAACAGTTGGATATGTTACAAAAATATCATATTAATGGTGAAACAATTAGATTTGATGATAAAATTGCTGTTGCTAAAGGTTCTATAGTTAAACCCAAAATTTGTTTACAAAGATTTAGAGATTTAGGTGGCTCAGGTTGGTGTGTGAATGAGATATTTCAAAATAAAGATGGTAAATTCTCAAACGTTGATACTACGGAATACGAATCAATTTATGCTTATCAATTATTAAATATACGTCCCTCCGTCTTAAAGGCGCTTATGTTGCCGTATGACTATATAGTAGTCATTGACGGAGAAGATATAATTGAGCTTTTAAATGAAAAGGATGAAAGTATTATTACAAAAAACAGTCCTTGAAACATACATATGAGAAGATTCTAAGCTTATTCATTTGGCGATCAACGGCGAAAAAATCGTTACAACTGTTGACCACCCGTTTTATGTGAATGATCGTGGCTTTGTCAACGCAGGGGAATTGACACTTAGTGATAAGCTTCTCGATACACATGGCAGTCATTTGTCAATTGAAAAAAAGTAATATTGAGTTGACAAAAAACCTACTGTTGTATACAATTTTCAAGTTGAGGATTTTCATACTTATTATGTTGGTGGCTTTCGCATACTTGTACATAATGCAGGGGATGCATATAAACGTCCATCGGGTTATCGTAAAGGCGTTAGGGATAAAACATGGGAAGAAGCAAAGGCGAATTCTCCTGATGAAATTGTTCGTGATCCTAAAACAGGAAAACCAATTAACCCCAATGAGCCTTGGAATATGGGGCATAAACCTGGTTATGAGTTTAGAAAACATCGAGCAAGTGCACAGGAACGTGGTATAGACAGAAAACAGTTTTTAGATGAACACAATGATTCGTCCCACTATCGCCCAGAACTTCCAAGTTCAAATAGAAGTCATTCTTGTGAAGATATGACAGATCAATATTTAGGACCATGATTTTAGCTTATTTGTCATAAGCTTGAATTGGTAGTTAAATAACTATTATTGCATCAGTTGGTATTTAAAGTATGTATATAACAACATAAATTTTTGGAGGTGAAATATGGAAAATATGCAAAACAAAAAAGAGATTTTTAAAATCATTCACGAGGCCGTAAAACTAACACCGAAGGTTATTTCATATTCTGATGAAACCGAAAGTCATAAGATCGATATATACATTGGTGAAAATAGGCCAGATGTTGGTCTTACAACATATTCAACTATTGGTTTGTCAGAGTATCCAATAGAAATTGTGGATAGACAAGGAAGAGAAATCAGGGTGGAATTTATAGGTATGTGCACGAGTGAGTTCACAAGTTTTCCTAATATATTAGCGTCCTGTGCGTTCAATATTATCAAGGATCATTATTCGTACACTCCTGGGATGGTGAACATGAATGTTATTGATGATTATTATAAAAACTTAGAAATGAGGCATATTTATTACACTATCCCGTCATACTGGGAGGATTTGCAAGGCCATCTTATTGACGGTCATATAGTAAACTGGCTGTTTGCAATACCTATCTCGGACAATGAACTGGATTATTTAAACGAAAATGGTGTAGACGCTTTTGAAGACTTGTTGGAAAGCAATGATACTGAGGTATATGATTTGTATCGAAGGTCTATCATCTAAATGACACCTTATTGTGAACGGTGAAGAAATTGTTACAACCGTTGACCACCCGTTCTTTGTAAAAAAATCAAGGCTTTATCAAAGCAGGAGAACTAATAGTTGGTGATGAACTCCTTGATGTAAACGGAAATGTTCTTTTAGTTGAAAAATTTAATGTCGAGTTGACAGAAGAACCTGTTAAGGTTTATAATTTTGAGGTAGAAGATTTTCATACTTATCTTGTTGGTGGTTTTCGCATACTTGTACATAATGCAGATTACAAAATTACATTATCAAGAGAAAAGTATCCAGAGTCTGCAAAACACATTGAGGATGCAATAAAAAATGGTCAGCCGAGGGAACTTACAATAAATAGAAGTGGAGCAAAATCTAATATAAAAGCGTCACTAAAGGGAATTAGCAAAGTTTCAGGTAAGGATTTGGATGAGTATCCTTTTGCAATGTGTAAAGAAGGAGGCAAAGGGCTCATGTTCGTGCAATCAAAAGATCCGATAATAGAGGTTCAGGTTCTTTTATTGGGCATAAACTAAGGGGTCTCCCCGATGGGGCTACATTTGAAATAATAATTGTTGATTAATGGAGGTTAATGAAAATGCAGGAAAATAATAAATTGTGGTTAGAGATCAAGGAAATGTTTGAAACGTCACAGACAGAGGTAACGATATTTAATGGTGCTGGGTCAGACAGTGCTAAAATATGTGATATGCTTAGAGTAACTTCCGCGTCTGCTATGGGTGCTGTCATGCTGAACACATCAGGAGTTGTATTTGATGATTGGATAAGACTTTATGGCGGTGATACATCTGATAGGGTAGGCATATCTAAAATAAATTTGCTGTCTAAAAACGGTACACCTGAGAGGGTCAAACAAATGCTTATCGTTGCCACTGATGTTGTGGGCGGTATATTTGCGATCAATTCAGGCAAATTTGATGAGGGCATAGGCGATGTGTGGTATTTTGCTCCTGATACTTTGGATTGGGAAGACCTTGAGTTAAGATACTCTGAATTTATTGCCTGGCTCGCTCAGGGGAATATAGATGAATTTTATAGTTCAATGAGGTGGACAAATTGGAGAGAATCTGCAAAGAATGTGGAATTTGATAAAGCCATTTTGATATATCCGTTTCTTTGGTCCGAAGAAGCTAACATTGAAACTGCGTCAAAATCAATAGTTCCATTTGACGAGTTGTTTGCTACAAACATGGAATATAGAGAAAAGTTTGGCATTGGCGATTAATAGATCTTAATTGGAGATTAATTTCTGAACTAATAGTTGGTGATGAACTCCTTGATGTAAACGGAAATGTTCTTTTAGTTGAAAAATTTAATGTCAAGTTGACAGGCGAACCTGTTAAGGTGTATAATTTTCAAGTGGAGGATTTTCATACTTATTATGTCGGAGAAAACAATATTCTTGTTCATAATGCTGGGAAAGAATATAAAATTCCTAAATCTAGGACAGGGAAAGAGAAAGCAACAGACATTCCTAGCCGATTTAAAGGTGAACGTCCTTATATAAATGAATCTGGAAAAGATTTTGCAAAACGTTTATGTGATGAAGCATTTGGTAAAGGCAATTATGATACTGGTCCTAAATCTGATTATAATAGGTTGAAAAAATATGGCGACAGAGCCTTTACTAATCCAAAAAAATAGGAGCAAAGTTATGGCAAAATATTATTTGACAAAAATCATTTATAATGGATTAACTTATTTTTTGATATGGTATAGCAATGATGAAGATGGGTTATTACTTTTTGATCAACAACTGTTAGTTTTTTTTAGTGTCGAAGAAGCAAATACATTTGCGGATAAAGAACATATTATTTTTGAAAAGGGAATAACAGTTTTTGATCTATCTGAAATTATCGAGTTAATAAATAATGTGGAAATATCGCAAAATTGTCGAATTTTGATAGATATATGGCATTTTTTTAGTGATTTATCAAAATCGCTAAATGAAGAATTTATAGGAGACTATAATGATGAAGAAATCATCGATATTTATAACAAGTTGTTCTATGGAAGTAATTTGGAACTTTTGAAAAATAAAGAATATCATCCTAGTTTCAATGTTGATGAAAAACATAAATGCTGGGAGATTTTTGAAAGTGGGTTATCGATACTTAACAAATATCTTAATGATGATTTCAGTATGAAATAAGGGGGAAATATGTTTAGTAAATTTTTAGACTTTGTGAAAGAAGAAAAGCACTATGATTTTGATAGTAGCGAACAATTTTTAAAATCAATGGGAGGAAGATCGTTCCTAAATGGTATGTATCGAATTTTTGATGAAAAAAGTATACCGAAATGGAATGATATAGTTAAAAAATCATTTCCAAAATACAAAAATCAAATAAGTGTCTTTGGGTATGACTGGTTGGGAAGAATTTTTGCTCTTGATACGCAAAGAGATGTAGTTTTGATATTTGAACCAGGTACAGGAGAGATACTTAATACAGAAGAAAACTTTGTGAATTTTCATGATAGTGAGATACCACAATATCATGACGCTTGCTTGGCGTCTGAGTTCTTCAATGAATGGTTTGAGGCAAATGGCAATTTTGTTTTGCCTCACAATAAATGTGTGGGTTACAAAGTACCACTATTCCTCAATGGGGAAGATGACATAGAAAATCTTGAAGTATCCGATATGGAAGTATATTGGGAAATAATGATGCCATTAATGAATCTTTAACCAATATACTTACGGAGGTGTAAAATTGCCAAGCAACCAAGAAAAAGTCTCACAGCTTTTAGATACTATTAGGAGTTGTAGTAAAATACAACTGTATAAACTCTGACTATTATTGAGAGCAAAGACGATTTTTACGACGAGTACTACTACATGAAGCCCGAATGTGAAAAAAGCCGTTGGGAGAAATTCAAAGACGGCTGCAAAAAAAGTCGGCGAATGGTGCAAGGAGTATTGGAAAGAGTTGGTTATAGGCGCTATATGTATTGTTATTGGTGCTGTTTTAACCGTATTGACAGGTGGCTCATTTTTAGCAGCAGGATTTAAGGCAGCTGCAATGGCAGGGTTTATATCTGGTGGGATTAGTGTGATTAGTTCACTGATAGTTTCGATTTTCAGTGGAGATAGTTTTAAAACGATTTTGGGAAAAGTGTTAAGATCATTTGTAGATGGTTTCGCTAGTTGATTTATGTGGGGTGAAATTTTTGCTGGTGGTGCGCAGACAATATCTGCAATATTAAAATTTTCTAGGGGCGGTACATTGATATTTGGCGGTGAACAACTGCAATTATTCAAGCCAAATAATTTCTCAGGTAAAACTTTGGGTAAAATAAAAAAATGGTCTCCAAACGGACTTAATAACCTTAATTCTGGTGGAACATTATTTAAAATTGGAAAAACTTTCAGATTGGATTTTGAGGCTGGAAAACAACTTTTTCATACGCATATTACATATAATTTATACAATAGTATGCCTAATTTCATGAAATCCATGAAATGGATATTTGATCCCGCTAAACGTGATGTACATGTTAGATTGACTTCAATATTAGGAGGAGTAATAGGTGTTACGCAGAAAGAATGATCAAAAGAAAAAAGTGAAACAAGCATTTATAGATGGTGATGTTTCTACAAAGTTATTAACAAAAATAATTAAGCTAGCACCATCTTTTTTCTTTCTTGAAATTTGCGATATTTGCAAGAATGATGAATTAACAAAAATTATTACTAATTCTAAGCAAACATATGCATCATTGATAACTAAAAACGAAAATACCGATATTGTTATTGTAGCAAATAATGACTTTTTTAATATATCTGTCAATTTATTGTTTAAAAGCTTATGTGAAACTATAGTTATATATTTTCCTTTTGAAAATATTACGTTTCAACAATTTCTTTATAATTGTGAACCGTACTCAAACAATCCGCAAAAATCAGCTATTATAAAAGGTCTATGTTATATGATCTGTACATGGGTAACAAATGAAAATAGATTATATTTTCATTTTGATAATTTTAAGGGTATAGAAACGTTTGAAAAAATTAAAACGTTAATTTGAAACAATTATATAAATTTAATTTTTACCACAAATTCATTAAGAAAAGTTGAATCTTTTGAAAATACATTTCCAATGTTGTGACTATTGACTAAAATGTGGCTGATGCTATTAATCAGAGCAAAAATGACTTTTAAGAGAAATATGAGTACTTATAGCCGGATATTGAGAAAAGCTGGTTGGAAGAAAAAGTAGATAACGCTTGTGAGTGGTGCAAGGAAAATTGGCAGTCAATAGTTAGTGCGTTTGTGACTATTGTCATTGTTGTCGGTATTGTTATATTGAGTATTTCAACATTTGGAACGGCAATTCCAGTAATTGCTGTTGGTGTAGTTGGAGCAATCGTAGGCATTTCAGGTCAATTAATTAGTGATATTATTTCATGTGCGATAACAGGCGATTGGGATGGTAACTGGCAATCATATATTGGATCAGCGATAGGCGGTTTTGCTGGCGGTGTTTTATTATTGCTTACTAATCCAATTGCTGCTTGTTCAGCAGAGGCGGCAATATCAACGTTTTTTGGCGAAAATCTTGAAAATATCACTGGGGGACAAAAACGATCGACTTTTGAAATATTATTTGATACTGGTTTAAGCACAGGAACAGCGGCTTTTTTTAGTGTTGCTTTAAGTAAAATTACTGGAAAGCTTTCAAAAACTCTTTCGAAAAAAATTCCTGTGTTCAAAAGACTTTCAGGCATAAATAGCTATGATGCTTCATTTAAAATGGTAATAACAAAATTAAAACAGGGAAGTATTAAAATATTTCATTATAAAACAATTAGAAATGGTGTAATTTCAGGACTTTCTGAAGGTGCATTGGAAAATATAGCAAGTGGTTTTTTGATGGGATTAAGGAATGGTATGACGAATGGAGAGAGTTGTCACAAAATTAATAAGAAATGAAGGAGGTCTGATCAATGAAATCAAAATCGAAATTTACTGTGAAGATACCGTCAGAGATTTACAAAGGTGAAGTTTTTATAACTGCTTTTTTCATTGTTTTAAACGTAATGTATACGATTTTTGGTAATCCTCCGCATTTCCCTATGTATATTTCAACAATATTATTCATTTTTATTCCAATAACTATTTCATTATTGTGGATAAGAAAATTAAAAATTGTAGTAAGTGGCAGCAAAATAACCGTTAGGAAGATTTTGGAATCCAAATATAGTGTGGATGTTTCAGAAATAACAAAGATAAAATGGATAATTAATGATACTAGATTAGGGGTTAATGAAAAAATTTTAATATATGTGAACTCTGAGCATTTTGCTGTTGAAACTCTTATGGACGGATTTGAAATAATGTCAGAATATCTTTTGAAAAATGTTGATCCTGATAAAATAATTTATATTAATAAAAAATAGAACATTTGGCAATAAAATAATCGGAATATGTTGTGCGTATCGACGGCGATGTCGCTGACGCTATTAATAAGAGCAAGAATGATTTTTATGATAAGTACGAATACTTAAAACCGGAATGCGAAAAGAGCTGGTTGGAAAAAGCTAAAGAGTGGATTGATTCAGCTTGTGAATGGTGTAAAGATTTATGGAATAAAATTATAGATTTTGATTTTTTTTAATTTTATAGGTAAATTAATTCATAGTGAAGGATTCAGGAATTTCGTAACCTTTGCAGTTGGAATATTTTATCAGATAGGTGGTGTCTGGCTGATAAAGAAAATTGCGGAGTTAGGAACAATCGCTGCAGTATTTGTGAGAAAACATCCGATTTTGTCTTCATATATTCCTGGATTGAATGTTGTTGCAGATATGACAACAGGATTTTTCTCCTTGACGTTGGGTGCAGATATGGATGATGATGGTATCTATCATATGAGACCTGATTGTTTGCAGCAATATGCACATTATACCACAGGCTATGACGATGTTTTCCGAGCTGCGGTTAACAAAGCTTCGGGCGGTGAAATAACCGTAGATGCTCATCAATCTCAGATTTTTAGGGTAGATCTTGACGGTGATAAATCCAAAGATGAAGGAGAAGAATTTATAATATGGTCATGGAAGGGCGACTATATGAACCTTGGAGCAGGCGCTGAAACAGGTATTTATCAGGTGAAAGATGGAGAATTTGATGAGTATGGAAATTATATTATGGAAAATGGTGAATACTCATATCTTTATGCCGAAGTTAACAGAGAATATTCTGTTGATATGACTCTTGAATTATATCATGATTCTAATGGGGATGGAATCTTCAGTGATGATGAGCAGCTGTATAAACATTAACCAGATGAATTACAATGGTGGATAACGGGATTTGATCCGTTGGTTCAAAATGTTAAAGCTGAGGATCTCCAAGCCGTAACTACTATAGATTTTTCGAGCTTTGGAGAAAACAAAGATATAATGTTAGATTCTTTCAGAGAATTTAATGCAGGAGAAGTCGAATGGGATATTCCAGAAAAAGGTTCGGGTTTATACATTGTAACTCTGACTTGGTAAGGAGAATATTATGTTAAAATTTAAAAACTTGCTTTGCTGCACAATGTCCGTAATATTGATGTTAAGCCTAATGTCCTGTTCTGTTGTAGAAAAATTGAACAGCCATTATGAAAGTGATCTCGTTATTGATCAGACGGAGAATGTGGGTGTTTCAGAAACAGTAATAAAGGCTTTGGAAAATAACGATGCGGACGCGATCAAAAATCTGTTTTCTGTTCGTGCCAAAGATCTTTGTCCGGATCTGGATGAAGGGATCGGATATATGCTCAGCATATATGAAGGCGAATTTGTTGAAATTACGCAGAATAATTCAAGCTCAAATAAATATTCGAGCGGTGGTGAAAGATGTATTGTTTCTCCGGTATGCGTTTTTAAAACAACAGAAAACTACTATAAGCTTACTTGGAATGCGTGGACGATAAATGAAAAAGATAAGGAAAAAGAAGGAGTCTACAGCATGAAACTCCAGATTTGGCCGGATGCCGGACTGGATCAGGGAGGTGAAGATCTTTTTGTTGCAGGGGTAGTGTATCCTGCTAATTCCGAGGAAAGTGATATGGCGTTTACTCTTTGGAAAAACATTTATCAGCAAAAAAATCATGACGATCGCATAGAGAGATTTCGTGAACTGCTTTCTGACAATATGCTGGCTTCAGGCGTAACGGACGATGAAATAGATCGATTTTTTGATTACTGTCAGCCAATGCGAGAACTTTACGAAGGCTGGACGGAAATTGATGATGGAAATATCACCGTTTATATTACGTCCATGAAAAATGATACTCCGATATGTTTTTGTTTTAGACTTGACAAGGAACAAACGGATAAAATATCTTTTCTAAAATTTGCCGAGATAGACGATGAAAAGACTATCGGTGATTATAATTTATCGGAAGAAAATGCGGGAATTTATTTGCCAGATTAATGGAAGTGATTAAATGTGAAAAAAAGTACAATATCCGTTTTGCTTACTTTGTTATTGGCAAGTTCTACAGGCTGTACTATATTAAACGATAGCCAAAGTTCAATAGAAAATGATGATAAATTAATTATCGATCAAACCTCAACGAAAAATACTTCGGATGTTCTGATACAAGCCTTGGAGACCAACGATGCTGAACTTTTTAAAAGCGTTTTTTCAGAGCAGACTTTGAAATTACAGCCTGATATTGATGAAGGTATCAAATACATATTTAATATATTTGAGGGTGACAATTTAGAGATAGTTTATGAAAATCAGTCATCAGAATCTTTTTCTGATTTGCAGGCAAAATGTGTATGGTCGATCTGTGTAATTAAGACTACTGAAAAATGCTATTCATTAACATGGACTGAGTGGGTACAGCAGGAAACTGATCCGTCTGCCCAAGGCGTATACAGCTTGATTTTTGAAGAATGTGAGGAAGATCAGAGAGGAGCAGGCGGCGGAGATCTGCTTGCCGGAATATATTACCCCGGATGTGAAACCGAGTCTGATATTTTAAACACATTTTTCGGGGCGATGCATAATAAAGACCGAGAAGAGCTTGAAACTATATTTTCCAATGAGTTTCTGGAGGATCCGGAAGCTGTGAAGAATATGGATAAATTTATAGAACGATATACTCCTTCATATTCTAATTTGTTAGCCGCATGGGAGGTCAATGATACTATTTGCATTCAACTAAGGCGTTTCGATGCTTTTATTTGTCTGCATTTTGATAATAAACAGACAGATAAAATATCATCTATTCGAGTATTTGACAGTACAACTGAAGATGAAGAAAGCATATCACAATACGATTTTAACCAAGATGAAATGGGAATTTATTTTCCAGATTAGTCAAATGCATCTTAATAAGTATCGATAATGTTCTATTACATATTTTAGATACGAACCTAAAGGCAAGGATTTGAAAAACAAATGTGCAGCGAAATAATCGGAACAAAATTCAAGTACACGGTATTAACATTGACACCGTTTTCTTCACACCATTTATGCACTGTAAGTCCGCTACTTTTCTGTGCCTGGATCTGGGCTGACCATTCAGTCAGGCGAAATTCGTTCTTTACCGTTGCGATCGTTGTTTTCATTATCTTTATCTTTATCTCCACATCTAATTTGGTCTAAGCAGCTCTATAAACTTTTTGAGATTGGGTAATTTACTCTATGGAGTTGCTTGAAGTTTATTATACTTCTTTAGTCATCGGTGGAGTAGATGCGGAGGGTTTGACGGTTACATTCAAATTCACAACGTCAATGATAGATGATATTTGGCTATTTCAACTTCCGTGTTGATGTTAACAAATATTTCACAATCAACAAGATTTTACTTCTACAAAACATCCCCCTTGAATTTATACATAAATAATGTTATACTTGATACATTATAAAGTATATAGGATGTGATGAAATGCTTGGCGTGTGTATGGCATTGATCGATGATGAAAAAGATAAAAAGGCTTTTGAAAAGCTGTATAATAAATACAAAAATAAAGTTCATGCAATATCCTTGAATATATTAAAAAATGAACAACTTGCTGAGGAATCAACTTCTGACACTTTTTTATCGTTGGCTAAATGTTTTCAAAAAATTAAACATTTAGAATATCACAAATTGGATTATTACATTGTCATAACTAGTAGGAACATGGCAAAGAATATATCTAAAAAGGAAAAAGAAAATTTAATGACGGTTTCCTACGATGATGATTCTTATTTTGTAAATGAAAATATGTCATGTTACGAATTTGAATTTTTGAAAGGTTGCATAAAGAAACTGAAAGTTGACGATCAAGAGATTCTTTATTTAAGGTTTTCGTGTGGACTTGAATATTCTGAAATCTCAAAAACGCTTGGCATTACATCTGCCACAGCAAGAAAACGTCTGCAGTATGCCAAAAACAGATTGAAGATATTACTTGAAAAGGGTGATTTATAACATGAATAATTTTTCATATTTTTCAAAAGCTCTCGATGAAGTCGTAGATGCCAGATTGGATGATTATGTGGAAACTCTTGAAGTAGACAAACGATATGAATTTTCGGAAAAGTACAATAAAAAAATAAACAAACTTATAAAACACAGAGAAAAGCCCTATTTTACTCTTATATGCACGACCGGCAGACGTGTTGCTTGTTTTGTTACAGCATTGTTGATCCTATCATTTTCTTCGCTTAGCGTAAAAGCTGTGAGAGAGGCAGTTTGTAATTTCTTTATGAATATTTTTTCAGACCATACGGAGATTATAGCAGACAGTGAAATTGTGAATTCATATCCGCATTCGATTGACGAGGAATATCATATATCTTCACTTCCCAATGGATTTAAACAAGTCGACTATGATAAAATGGGAAATTCAATTATAATAACATACTTCAAGGATGATGATTATATCTTTTTTGAACAATACACAAAAGATGCATATCTTAGTAATTATGATAATGAACAGTCAACATTTGAATCATATAAAGATGAAAACGGACAAGAGTATCTAGTTCATAATACAGATCATGATCATACATTTATATGGGACAATGGTAAATATATTTTTGAAATATGCAGCAACTTAGACAAACGATCTGTGTTGGAATTGTGTGAATCCACAAAAATAAAGTAAATTAATAAAAACATATCACAAACAAACAATTTTCATTATCATAGTAGGTGTAGGAGAAAATAAATCTCTTGCACCTATTTTTTGTGAAAGGAGGAACTTACATATATGAAAAAAGTGATATCTACAATTATATCGGTTGTTATTATGCTATGCCTATCACTTACAGCTTTTGCCGAACTGCAAACGCCTTCTGACGATGACATTTCTGTTTGTTATTTATACACAGATAAAATATCAGGTACATTGTCAATCTCCAACAAGGCTGCAACTTGTAAATCCACTGTACGTGGTATTTCAGGTACAACTACTAAAATCGTTATAACTCAAACACTTCAGAAGAAAAAATGGATCTTCATGGAATAAATACAGTAGTTGGGTAAAAACATTCAACAGTTGGTATGCGATTTATTCAAATTCCAAAGAGTCTTTAAGCAGCGGCATTTATCGTGTAAAGACAACTGCTGATGTTACAGCGGCTCAAAGTATGAAACTGTCACGGCTTTCAGCAAGACTGTTTCGTGTTGATGAGCGTGGGTGGCAATTGAAAGGTGGTGAACTTATCTTAGAATAATTAATGTATAAAAGCATAAAAGACAAATATTGTGAAAAGGAGTTAATAATATGAAAACAACAAACTATCTCGCCGGACTAGCGGCAATAACAATGACATTCACAGGCGTGGCTGCGCCAATATCAGCTTATGCCGATGATATCTCAAAGTCTGCAAGCATAGACTATGCAACATATGGCGACTTTGTGTATATCATAAAAGCTGATAAAACTGCTGATATAGTTGAATATAATGGCAAGGAAGAAAATGTCGTTATCCCTGCTGAGGTCAACGGCTATACTGTTACAGGCATAAGCGGTTGGTCGGGTAAACCTACAAGCTCTCACCCTTTGGGTGCCATAACTGGTGCTTTTAAGAACAACAAGACAATTAAAACCGTAGTCATTCCTGATACGGTAAAATATATCGACGATGAGAGCTTTTATGGCTGCACTGCCCTTGAAAGCGTGATGTTTGGCAATGGTGTTGAAGAAATAGGCGATTATGCCTTTGAAAACTGCACTTCACTTTCCAAGGTATACATACCTGTAAGTGTAAAGAAAATAGGTGCTGAGGCTTTTGGTTATACTTTCGGCTCAGAACTTACACTTAATAAAAACTTCTCAATGACCTGCGCTAAGAACAGTGCTGCTGAGGAATATGCCAAAAAGAACGGCATTGCCTATGATACATATCAGGTGAAAATAGACGAGCTTGCAGTTTCAGGTATAAAAAACAAGGAGTACACAGGTAAGTCTGTTACGCAAAATATAGTTATCAAAAATGGCAATGTCGTCCTTGATGAGGGTACTGACTATACTGTTACTTATTCTGCAAACACAAAGGTAGGCACTGTTGAAGTCACCATAACAGGAACAGGTTCATATATCGGCGAGATAAAGTCAAGCTTTGATATACTGCCTGCAAAACAGCAGATACAGAAGCTTGAAACGCGCTTCAAAGGCTTTTTCATAGACTGGGCGCAGAAAGGCTCTGCAACAGGATATGAGATAGAATATAGCACAAATGCTGATTTTAAGGACAGCACGGTTAAAAAGCTTACCGCAAACAAGCCTGATACTCTCACCATAAGCGGTCTGACAGCAGGAAATAAATATTATGTTCGTGTACGTTCCTACACAAACGTTGGCGAAAAGGTATACTATGGAGCATGGTCAGACAGCAAAAATGTTACCGCCGCAAAGTATGACATTACAAAGTCAGCTATCTCAGGTATTTCTACAAAGACATACACAGGAAAGAATATCACGCAGAGCGTAAAGGTAAAATACAACGGCAAGACGCTTAAAAGCGGCACAGATTACACAGTTTCATATTCAAACAACAAAAAGGTAGGAACGGCCACAGTAAAGATAACAGGCAAAGGACAATACGGCGGAACTGTCAGCAAGACATTCAAGATAAACCCTGCCAAGCAGAAGATACAGAAGCTCACAGCGAAGTCAAAGGCTTTCTTTATTGATTGGGCGCAGAAAGGCTCTGCAACAGGTTATGAGGTGCAGTATGCCACAAACTCTAAGTTTACAGGCGCAAAGAAGCTTGATGTTGCAAACAACAAGACCGACAAAATGACGATTTCAAAGCTTTCGGCAAATAAGAAATACTATGTTAAGGTACGTTCCTATACGCTTGTAAAGGGTACTAAATATTATGGAGAATGGTCGGCTGTTAAGAGTGTGACGACGAAGAAGTAATATGCTTATAAAACCAAAGCCATTTTTTCGTATAATAAATTTTCGCCGACAATACACTATGTAACTGATCCTTCGAACCGCTCGTCATTAAATATGATTCAAAATCTTATGGATTTGTACAAACAGATATCAGGAGCCGATATTGATAGGTTAAAATTAGGACTGTTCTGAATAGAATAAGCTGCCACAGATTTTTCTGTAGCAGCTTATTTTTTTGTTTATGCTATTCATTCTTGCGAAGATATCCGTCATCATCATATTTTTTTAGCTATATGCTGTGCAGCTTGCTAATCGCCCCATTTGTCTACAGCCTTATCCCAAATTGTCATATATTACAACATGCTTTCTGAAAAAGTTTACATTTATCAACACGGAAGTTGAAATAGCCTGCCACTATTAACACCAGTTTGCAGAACTATAAAATCTCAGCTTTCCGTCCTTGTCCACGTCATAATTATATACTGACATTTGGTTTTTGAAAAATCTGTCCTTGAGATATGTGCCTTTTAGTTTGCATAGATACGAATATTCCTCGCTGTTCTCAGGCTTGCACTTTTCAAAACCGATTCTTTTCCGACGTGTATCAAACCATTTTTCATCATTCTGTCCGCCAAGACGTTTGTACTCGTCATAAGTCCTATTCTTTTGTATCAACAGTTTATCGTTTTCTCGATACTTCTTGGGATATATGGGGAATTCCTTTTCATCAAAGTCTGTTGTAACTCTCCAGCAATCCTCATTAACAGGATACACACCTACCACTATCTGCCTGTAAAGTGCTAAAACATATTTTGCATACCTTGTACGCCTTATGTTTATATCCCAAAAGCCCCTTGCTGAATCGTATATAAAATCTTCCCTTTGCAAGTCGGCACATTTTTCCTTGTACATAAGCGGATAGCTTTTATTTATTGTAATGAAAACAACAGGGATATTTCCACAGTATTCTTTGAAATCCACTTCTCTTATGGCAACATTATCAAGAAAATCCTGCACATTTCTCGCTTTCGTTTTATATCCGTCAAGTGCGTGAGAGTGCTTTTCAGCATTGCTTGCATGACCATTAGAAATATTGGTGAGCGTTTCAGGAAAAATGTGATCATACATATTCATAAGCGCAGATTCGCACATAAATGCTTCATTTTCGGTCAACCCCCATTTTATTATGACCTTTTCAACCTTGCCGCTACTTTTAATGATAGTTTTTATTTTCTCAGATAATTTGGAATAATCGACATTTCTATCTCCGTTTTCTGAGCGTATAACTTCTAACAGCTTGTCAGCGTCGTTTTCGTGACAAAACACTCGTCCGCCTTGCCCTTTGCCGATATAAAAAGGCTTTCCATTATCGTCTTGCAGCATATAAACATAAAACCTGTCTTCCATGTTCTCGCCCAAGGTGTAACTAAGTCTTGTGAGTTCGTCATTCCGCTCGCTCAAAGTCTATCCCCTCTTTCCATACGTCTTATGAACATACTTATCCAGCCATACCTTGTCATCATGATCGCTGTATTCAGACATCTGGCAATCGTTGTAAAGATCGTCTGCGAGGGTCAAAAGAACATCATGAAATTCCAAATTCGTCTTAAACTTTTGTGGTATTGCATTATAGCCAAGATATGCGCCAAGAATATTTCCGCAAACTGCACCTGTTGAGTCGCTGTCGCCGTTGTGATTGACCGCTGTGCATACAGCTTTATCAAAATCATCCTGATATCTCAGTGAACAATACACTGCAATAGCTAAAGTCTCCTCAGCCACCCAGCCCTCGCCAAGCTTATGTATATTGTCGAGGTCACTGCCGCCTGACTGTGAAAGCTTGACCGCAAGCTCGATTAATTCCACAAAATCGTCAATATATTTAGCTCTGTTAAATATCTGCTGCATTGTCCTTACCGAACTCGTAACAGCTTCAAGCAGTGTGATATCATTATTGTGGGACAACAAACTGACCATATGAACAAGAGCCGCCGCAGGGATATATCCAAGCTCATGCCCATGAGTAATAGCGGCACATTCAGCGCCTATCTTATCAATACTTGCGATATCCATTTTACCCTCTGAAAAATATAGCCCGATAGGTGCGACACGCATTATTCCGCCACAGCCTTTGCTGTTATTTATAGGCTTTTCTATAGTACCCTTTCCCCCTGCCGCCAAGGCTGACAAACAAGTATTTCCCGGTGCACGGTGGCTGAACATTTCAGGCAAATTCATGACCCAGCTATATTTCGCATAATTTTCTTCAATATCAACAGGATAATTTGCGGTCTGTGTCAGATACCAACCTTGATACTCAAATGCCATGTAGGTCGAAAAGTCGCCCATTATCCCACGAAGCTTGCCCCTTGTTATCCCGTCCAGCAACGCAGTTGCAGTAAACATCGTCATTTGAGTATCGTCAGAAATAAGGGCTTTGCCATTTTTGAGCGCATATTCAGTTATGCCATTTTCTCCATATTCGCTGAAAATTTGTCTTTCACTGCAAAATTCCACGGCATATCCCAAAGTGTCACCCACAGCACCACCGACCAGCGAGCCTCTGTATTTATCAAGCATATCAGCCATTTTGTTTTCCTCCTATGATCTTAATTTCTTTTATTATACCACATTTACAAAGGTTTGTGGGAAATAATTTTGTACAGTAAAAGTAACCGTCAAACCCTCCGCATCTACCCCACCGATGACTAAAGAAGTATAATAAACTTCAAGCAACTACATAGAGTAAATTATCCAATCTCAAAAAGTCTATAGAGCTGCTTTGGTTTTGTAAATATCACTTGACACATTTTATTCGAACAAGAATTATGCAACGAGAAAGATATGATCATAGTAGAGCTTTCTTCGGTCTTCCGGAGGCAGCCCACTGTTGGCGGTGCAGATTGTTCCGGAACCTTCGGACAAGATCTCATCAATAATCTGAGTTGTATTATTAAGGCGTTCTTTCCTCTGCTTGCAGATTTTGTCATACTCTCTTAAATCTGATATCTTTTTATCAAGTTTAGCTATTTCATCAGCCCGGCAGGACATTTGTGTCAGAATGTATATTTCTCATTGAATTACGCTCTGCACTGCGATAGTATTTTCTGTAATATATCGGCGTAACGCCGTACAGCTTTTTGAATCTGCGGCAAAAATAGCCGATGTTCTCAAATCCCGTTTCCTGCGCTATGGTGCAAACGCTGTTTTCGGTATCAACAAGCAGTTTTGACGCACGTTTCAGTCTGTATTCCACAACGTAATTTATCGGCGAAGTGTGCAGGTATGTCCTGAAAATATTGAGAACACTGCTTTTGCTTATAAGAACTGTTCCTGCAATATCATCAAGTGTTATCTGACCGCTGTAATTATCATGAATATACTGCATCATTATCTGAAGCTTAGCTTGCGTTTGTGCAGAATGCCCGGACACGGGGCCGCAGTCTGTTATTTGTATGCTTTCATATAACAGGCGCCATAGTTTCAGCAACAGTTCTACCGTTTTCATTTCAGAAGCCGTGCCAGAACCCTGCACAGCAAATACCGACCTCATTGTTTCGATAATGCTGTGGTGCGCTGTTTCTTCAGCGGAAAAAATTACACATTCGGTAGTTGATTCAATTATCGGTCTGATGTATCTGCTGTATATCAGACTGCCCTGCGGTGCAAGCAGAACAGGTGAAAAAACAATGTTCGGAATGATGGCGCTGTCTTCTGCTTCAAACCTGTGTATCACCTGAGAATTTATAAAGATCCCATCGCCCGAGCTTAGAACATACCTGTTTCCACCCACCAGAAAATCAGCCTTGCCATGCTGTACATAAACAAATTCGACCTCTGGGTGCCAGTGCCAGTCGATACAGTGAAAATCGAAATCCCAGATGTCCTCATAATAGTAGCTGAACGGATATTCTTCGCTGCCGTGACTTGCAGTTTCACGTAAGGTTTCGTCCGTTGTGATTCTGTCCTTTTTGATTTCATTTCCCATGTTCTCACCCGATTTACGATATTGTGTAATAAAAATGTGATTTTGTGTATTGAAATGTTACGACATTTACTATATAATCTGATTATATCATTTGTAAAGGAGCTTGTCAATATGGCTGTAAATTACAGAAAAACACTTATATCCTGCTATCTTGGATTCATCACACAGGCAATAGCGGCTAATTTTGCTCCGCTTCTATTTCTCACATTTCACAATGGCTTTGGTATTCCGTTTGGGAAAATTGCCCTTATCTCGTCGGTATTTTTTGTTACTCAGCTTATCATAGATGTGCTGTGTGCACGTTTCGCCGACAAGATCGGCTATCGGAAATGCGTTATCGGTTCGCAGGTGTTTTCTGCGCTGGGACTTATCGGGCTTGCTTTTCTGCCAGAACTGCTTCCCGATCCGTTTTCAGGAATAATTATAAGCACGGTCATATATGCAATGGGAAGCGGTCTGACCGAGGTACTTGTAAGCCCGATAGTTGAAGCCTGCCCGTTTGAGCACAAAGAAGCTGCAATGAGCCTGCTGCATTCATTCTACTGCTGGGGTTCGGTCGGAGTCATACTCATTTCAACACTGTTTTTTACTGTTTTCGGCATAGAAAACTGGAAGTGGCTATCTTGTATCTGGGCGATAATTCCGCTGGTGAATGTTTACAATTTTTCAGTATGTCCCATTGCACACCCCGTCGAGGACGGCGAGGGAATGCGTATTCGTGACCTGCTCAGAGTACCGCTGTTCTGGCTTGCGATACTGCTTATGGTTTGTGCGGGAGCCTCGGAGCTTTCAATGGCTCAGTGGGCGTCGGCATTTGCAGAATCCGCTCTCGGACTGACTAAATCAGTCGGAGATATTGCAGGACCGTGTATGTTTGCGGTGACGATGGGCATAAGCCGTACACTTTACGGGAAGTACGGCGAAAAGCTCGATCTTATGAAATTCATGATAGGTTCGGCGCTGCTGTGTCTGATCTGTTACACCACTGCATCCCTGTCGGGAATACCTGTAATCGGACTTCTAGGCTGCATAGTGTGCGGATTCTCGGTAGGTATCATGTGGCCCGGTTCTATAAGCATCTGTTCGGGGAAAATACCCACCGGCGGAACTGCAATGTTTGCACTCCTCGCCATGGCTGGTGACCTTGGCGGAGCACTCGGTCCCGCTATTGTAGGAAATATCACCCAGCGTGCAGACGATGATATGCAGAAAGGTATGCTCGCAGGCTGCGCATTTCCCTTGATACTTATGATATCGCTCCTGCTGCTGAACAGAGTCAGACGCAGGAATAACTGATCGTATCCGGCAGGTTTATGCAAAGCTACAATAGGAAAAAGGCATCATGTATCCGGACATGATGCCTTTTTGTTTTTCATACGGTGTCAGCGGTCAATTTACGAATTTCATAGAGCCTGTTCTATACTTCTGAACTGCGACTGAGTAATACTCTCGAACCTTTTGAAAATCTTGCAAAAATAACTGCTGTCACAGAAACCTGTTTCTTCAGCTATCTGATCGACAGTTTTCTGCGTTTCCGCCAGAAGCATTTTAGCCGCCTGTATCTTGCGTTTTGTGATATATTCCATCGGTCGGCAATTTAAGGTCTGCCTGAATAATCTGCACAAATGCTGCGAAGAAACGCCTGCGGCTTTGCTTATGGATTCAAGGCCAGGCTGTTTCATATAGTTTTCGTCAATATATGCGATCGCCTTTGTCACCGCAGGGGCGATTTGTACACTGCCTTTTCCTTTCGCCGCAAGACGGCTCAATTCAATGAAAAAGCTGTACAGATAGCCCGACGCTTACCAAAAAGACGGGAAGACTGCTTTCTTTGCTAATTATCGGATAATCGTAGAATTTCAAAATTAACA
>ERZ791716.307-NODE-307-length-28665-cov-6.974100_pt1 | contig 28665 bp, 32 predicted proteins | sample MGYA00510049_ERZ791716 | MGnify/ENA primary metagenome ERZ791716 (study PRJEB30046, sample SAMN00715135) | human gut metagenome | study: EMG produced TPA metagenomics assembly of the A metagenome-wide association study of gut microbiota in type 2... | reverse complement strand
TTGTTCGCCTAACTCATGATTTAAATCACAAGTATGCGGCTCACAATAATCAAAAAGCATTTTGCCAAATAGTCTATAGATGGTATAATATAGCTATTGTTTTTAACTATTTATAATTTGTATATATAAGAAAGGATGGAAATGAATGGTTGAATCAGCATGGTCGCTATTGCCTCCGATAATTACCATAGTATTGGCTTTGGCGACAAAAGAAGTATACATGTCGTTGATTGTGGGTATCTTTGTAGGGGCTTTAATGTTCACAGGCTTTGATTTATTAGCTGCTATTGATACATTTTTTGCAATTATGTCCGATAAAGTTGGCGGAAATGTATATATTTTAGTATTTTTGGTCTTATTAGGTATTATTGTAGCAGCTATTGCTCGCTCTGGTGCTTCTCGTGCTTATGGTGAATGGGCAGCAAGTGCAATCAGAGGAAAACGCAGTTCCTTACTCGTTACTTCTATCTTAGGGGTAGTTATCTTTATCGATGACTATTTTAACTGTTTGACTGTAGGTACAGTTATGCGTCCTGTTACTGATAAATTTAATGTAACTCGTGCAAAACTCGCTTATATCATCGATGCTACAGCAGCACCAATTTGTATTATCGCTCCAGTATCTAGCTGGGCAGCAGCAGTTAGTTCTTCACTTCCAGAAGACAGTGCTATTGATGGTTTCTCCTTATTCTTGCAGACAATTCCTTTTAATATGTATGCATGGTTTACTATTATCTTTATGTTGTTTTTGATTTGGACTGGTAAAGATTTTGCTGCTATGAAAACTTTAGAGAAAAAAAGCGGTGGCAAATTAGTAATTCCTGAAGAATATAAAGAAGAAAAAATGGAAGCAGTAGGTAATGGTAAAATCTTAGATTTATTATTACCACTTATTGTTTTAATCGGTGGTTGCATCTTCGGTATGCTCTATACTGGTGGTATTTTAGAAGGTGCTAGTGTATCTGATGCTTTTGCTAATTGCGAATCCGCTAGAGGTCTAGTAATTGGTTCCTTTATCGCTTTAGTGTTCACATTCTTACTCTATGTGCCACGTGGAGTACTCCGCTTTGGCAAATTCTGTGAATGTTTTAACCAAGGTTTTAGAGCAATGACACCTGCTATCTTTATCTTATGTCTTGCTTGGAGCTTATCTGGTGTTTGCGGTGAAGATTATTTAAATATCGGTGGTTATGTTGGCGGTATCGTATCCAATAATGCTACTGTAGGTATGTTCATGCCAGCAGTATTCTTCCTTGTAGCTATCGGTCTTGCTTTTGCTACTGGTACTTCTTGGGGTACATTCGGTATCTTGATTCCTATCGCTCTTGCTGTAGTATCTACTGATGCTCATCTCTTAGTGGTTACAGTAGCAGCAGTATTAGCTGGTGCTGTAGGTGGTGACCATGTATCACCAATATCTGATACAACTATCTTAGCTTCTGCGGGGGCTCAATGTAGCCATATCGACCATGTAAGTACACAGGTTCCATATGTAATCGTAGTAGCTAGTTGTGCATTTGTAGGTTATTTAGTAGCTGGTATTGCTGGTAATGGTTGGATTGGTGTAGTATCTGGTTTTGTTTTATTAGCTATAGCTATGATTTATATTTATAAAGTTTTAATGAAAGATTAATAAAGATTAATTAAGAAAACTCTAGGATTTATATTCTAGAGTTTTTTATATCTAAGTTTATATTTGATATTATTAGGAAAATTATATTTTTTGAAAAATATAAATATAAAATAAGGAAATAATATAGTAGTGGATTTTTACATATATATGATATAATATAGAATTAGTCAAGAATGGATTTATAAATTAATAATAAAATTTGTGGAGGATTTTATGGGAAGATTTTATAAAAAAGCGATAGTTACAGCTTTATTAGTGTCAGCATTATCAACTACTGCTTTTGCGGCGCCAGAAGATGTATATACAAATATTGCTGATAGTGCAGTGATTATGGATGCAGCAGATACTTCAGTGTTTAAACCAGCATCGATAAAATCATTGGATGATTATGATGAACATTATCGTTTATATAAATATGATACGATATCAATTAGAATTATAGGCTACAAAGATGCGCAGGGATTGGATAGCATTATGATCGGTACAGATGGCTATGTAAATTTACCTTATGCTGGTAGTGTGAAATTAGCAGGTCTAACTATTGAAGAAGCAAAACAAGTATTGACTGCAAAATTTGGTAGATATATTAAAATACCAGATATGTCAATAATCGTCACTAATTATGGACCTAGAAAAGTACAGGTATTGGGAGAAGTAAATGCTCCAGGTACAGTGGAATTAGCTTCTGATGATATGAATGTATTGGCAGCTATTTCTAAAGCTGAATGGGTGACTACATATGGTCGTATCAAAAAAGTACAAGTTATTCGCATAGATGATGGCGTTATGTATGTGAAAGAAGCCAATATTAAAGATTATATAGAAAAACATGATATCAGTCAGAACTTTGCCTTAGAAGATGGAGATATTATCTATATTCCTAAGTCTAATAAAATTGACTTCCATCAAGACGTATTACCACTTATCAATGTATATAGTACGTATAGAGCTTTGACTGATTAATTAGGAGTGAAATAATGGATATAAATAATGCAAATGATAATGATACAATTGATTTAAAAAAATTGTTTTCTTTAATGATAGAAAAGAAAATGATAGTTATAGCGATAATAGTAATTTGTACTATTATTGCCACTATAGTAGCTTTTGTTTTACCAAAATCTTATCAATCTACTACACTTGTGCGTGTAAAATCTGGTAGTAGTTCTTCTATGGCTGGTTATGCAGCTATGGCAGCTGGCTTTGGTATAGATATAGGGGGAGGAAGTTCCGGTTCACCTGAATCTTATATAGAACTTATGAAATCTCGTGAAGTTTTAGAGCCTATTATTGCTGAATTGGATTTACCTGATGAAGATAAAGAAAAATTAACAGCAGAAGGTTTTGCAAAGAAAAATTTAGAAGTTACTAATATTAAAAAGACAGATTTAATAACTATATCAGCTTATGGTAAAACTCCAGAAGAAGCACAGAGGATCTCTCAAGGGGTAGCAGATAATTTCTTAGCATTGATGACTAAATTAAACAAAGAAGATAATTCTACTACTTTGAAATTCCTTGATGAACGTATAAAAATTGCAAAAGAAGAGATGGAAACAGCAGAAAATAAATTAGCTGCTTATCAGCAAGAACATAAAATCTATGCACCGGATGAACAAGCAAAAGCTATTATTGCTAATTTAAATAATTATGATACAACCATTGCTCAGCTTCAAGCGCAGAGTGAAGGTGATAGTGCGAAACTTGCTGGTGTGACGAGTCAATTGGAACAGCAGAATGCTTCTTTATTAGAATATAATGTATCTGATAATACAAATATCGGCAATATCCGTGAGTCTATAGTCAATAAACGTGTAGAACTTGTAGGACTTCAGCAACAATTTACTGATGAACATCCAGATGTGATTAAAGCGAAAGAAGAATTAAATAGCCTAGAAAAATCATTATCTGATGAGATAGCAAAGGCTGTAAATTCTCAATCTGTGACTTTAAGTCCAGTGCAATCTAATCTTTTAAAAGATAAAATCAGTACAGAAGTACAGATATCTGTAAATAATGCTTCTCTAGAAGCTTTGAAAGCAAAACAAGCAGAAGCACAAGAAAGTATAGCTACATTATCTGCTGATAGTGTAGAATATATGCGTTTAGAACGTAATGCTAAAATCGCAGGTCAAGTATATACTTCGCTTGTACAGAATTATGAACAGACTAGAATTCAAGAAGCAAAAGATTCCATGGATATTCAGATCATCGATGCAGCAGATCTGCCAAAAGAAGATATGCCAGCTAAGCCAAATAAAAAATTAGTTGTAGCTATCGGTTTTATCTTAGGTATAATGATCAGCTTTGGTTATACTTTATATAATTATAGTAGAAGATATGGTTTATAATAGGAAATAAAGGTAAAAGGAGAAGTATAGATTTAAAGATAAATATAGCTTCTCCTTTTATACTATAAATGAAAATAAATGCAATGTAGGTGAATTTATTGGTACAAAATTATAAAACTAATCTAAAACAGAATATCCGCATAATTTGGTCCGGTATATCACTGATGGCAGATTATCTGGCAGTATTATTAGCAGAGATGATAGCTATATATTTTAGTGAGGAAAATCTTCGCTATATAGATTTATTTATCGTTATACCGTTTATTTATATAGCTTTTATCGCTGCTGCTAGGACTTATCGTCGTACTATTCCTTTTTGGCAAAGAGTAGAATCGCTTTTTTATAGTAGTATTTATAGTATTATTGCTATTTTATTGTTCTTTTTTGTAAGCGCTAATTCTACTGAACATAGTATAGCTTTTTTAGCATTACTTTGGTTAGCTAGTTTTATATGTCTGATAATTGTGCGTTATTTATTGAAACGTATATTAGATGAAAGAAAAATATTTAAGATACCTTTATTAATTATTGGGGCTCAAGAAGAAGCATTAGCTTTTACAAGAAGTATAAATAATGATATAGGCATGAGCTCTTATAAAATAGTAGGTTTAATCAGTGATAAAATTCCTGTAAAAGGATTAGAAAATTATCCTTTATTAGGTGATTTTAAGGATATAGAAGAAATAATTAAAACTACAGGGATAAATAATGTATTGATAGCTATTCCTTATTTAGAGCAGACCAAAAAACAAGAAATCATTCATCGGGTGCAACCTTTAGTCAGAAATATCTGTATCATACCTAGTTTGTCAGCTATTCCTATGGGGGGCGCTGATTTAGAAACTTTTTTTGATGAAAAGTTTATGCTTATACGCATTCGCAATAATTTAGCACGTGATATCAATAAATTGATTAAATTGATTTTTGATTTAATCGTAGGTTTGTTGATTTGTATACCAGTGATTCCGATAATAATAGCTTGTGCTATATGGGTAAAAATGGATTCCAAAGGACCTATTTTTTATAATGCTAAGCGCATTGGCAAAAATGGTAAAGAATTTACTTGTTATAAATTTCGCTCCATGTATACAAATAGTGATGAATTATTAGAGCAATATTTAGCAGAAAATCCAGTAGCTAAAAAAGAATGGGATGAGTTTCAAAAGCTTCATGATTATGATCCTCGTGTTACAAAAGCTGGCAAGATCATGCGAAAAACTAGCCTTGATGAATTGCCACAAATTCTCAATGTATTAAAAGGTGAAATGAGTCTTGTAGGTCCGAGACCATATCTTCCCCGTGAAAAAGAGATGATGGGACATTTTTATAATATTATTATCTCTACGGTACCAGGAATAACAGGATATTGGCAAGTAAATGGCCGTTCTGATGTAACTTTTGAAGGTCGATTGAGGATGGATGATTGGTATATACGCAATTGGTCTGTATGGATAGACATTATATTATTAATTAAAACTATTAAAGCAGTATTTTGTAGTAAAGGAGCAGTCTAATAAATGAAAATTATTATTTTAGCAGGTGGTGGCGGTACTAGATTATTCCCTTTATCTAGAGATTGTTATCCTAAACAATTTCTTCATGTAATAGGAGATAAATCTTTGCTTGCACAAACTATAGAGAGATTTTTAGGTTTAGTAGAAGCAAGAGATATTATTATAGTGACTAATGAGCGTTATATTTTTCATGTGCAAGCAGAATTAAAAACTATAAATGCACAAGAAGCACATATTATTACTGAGCCAATGGGAAAAAATACAGCTCCTGCTATTGCCTTAGCACAATGTTATTGTCAAAATGTATTGCAATGTGGAGATGATGAGATATTATTTGTTAGTCCATCAGATCATTTAATTAAACCAATAGAGGTTTTTCAAGATTTAATCAGAAATGCTCAAGATATAGCTAAAGATAATGTAGTAACTTTGGGAATTAAACCTACAAAACCAGAGATTGGTTATGGCTATATTGAAGTAGAGAAAAATAGTAATTTAGCTAAAAAAGTTATTTCTTTTAAAGAAAAACCAGGTTTAGCTACAGCTCAAGAATATATATCTTCTGGCAATTATTATTGGAATGGTGGTATGTTTATGTTTAGCATAGCTACTATGCAGGCTGAACTTACTAAATATATGCCAGCAATAATAGATATTACCCAGAATGGTTATAAATATACAGTGGATAATTTTGTAAATATGCCAGATATATCCATTGACTATGCAGTAGCAGAAAAATCACAAAAGATGATGATGATACCAATGGAAAATATTTATTGGAATGATATTGGCAGTTTTGATGCTATTGCAGAAGTACTTTCTGATAAGGATAAAAATGTATTTAAAGGTGATATTTTAGCGGAAAATTGTATAGATACGATGATTATTGGTGATAGTCGTCTAATAGCTGGTATTGATTTAGAAAATTTAATGATTATAGATACACCGGATGTATTGCTTATAGCAAAAAAAGGTGAGAGTCAAAAAGTAAAAAATATAGTGAATAAGCTTAAGCAGAATAAAAGAAAAGAAGCAAAAGAAAATGTCACTATGTATCGCTCATGGGGAAAATATACTTTACTCACAGAATCTGAAGGTTATAGAGTGCGTAAGATAGAGATGGATCCGGGGGCTTCGCTTACTATGCAGATGCATTATCATCGTAGTGAGCATTGGACAGTTATTTCTGGTACAGGTAAGATAATTATTAATGATAGAGAAAGTATTTTTACTGAAAATCAAAGTACTTATATTCCTATGGGAGTAAAACATAAATTATCTAATCCAGGAAAAATACCTTTGATTATTATAGAGGTGCAATCTGGTAAATATATTAATGATAATGATATTGTTATTGATAATGAATGATTAGGAGAAAGAAATGAAAAATATATTTATAATTGGATCTAAGGGAATACCAAGTTCATATGGAGGATATGAAACTTTTGTAGATAAGTTAACAGAGTATCATCAAGATGAAAAAAATATAAAATATCATATAGCTTGTAAGGGTAATGAAAATGAAGAGTTTGAATATCATAATGCTAGATGTTTTAAAGTAAAAGTTCCTAACATAGGTCCAGCACAGGCTATTTATTATGATATAGTAGCATTAAGTAGATGTTGCAAATATATAGAGAATAATAATATAAAAAATCCAATAATTTATGTACTGGCTTGTAGAATAGGGCCTTTTGCGGCATATTTTCAAAGAAAAATACATAAATTAAATGGACAATTGTATGTAAACCCTGATGGGCATGAATTTTTAAGAAAAAAATGGTCTAAGCCTGTTCGAAAATATTGGAAAATATCAGAACAATTAATGGTAAAGTATGCAGATCTTTTAATTTGCGATAGTAAGAATATAGAAAAATATATTCAAAAAGAATATAAAGAATATAAACCTAATACTATATTTATTGCATATGGAGCAGAAACAAGAAAAAGTTTATTAGAAGATAATAATGAAAAATTGTTAAAGTGGTATAAAGAAAAAAAATTAGATAAAAAAAGTTATTATTTAGTAGTTGGACGTTTTGTACCTGAAAATAACTATGAAACAATGATTAGAGAATTTATGAAGAGTAAATCTAAAAAAGATTTTGCAATTATTACGAATGTGAGTACAAAATTTCTTAAAGAATTAAAGAAAAAAACAAAATTTGATGAGGATTCTAGAATAAAATTTGTGGGAACAGTATATAACCAAGAATTGTTGATGAAAATTAGAGAAAATGCATATGGATATTTTCATGGACATGAGGTGGGCGGAACAAATCCATCATTATTAGAGGCTTTAGGTTCTACTAATTTAAATTTACTTTTGGATGTAGGATTTAATAGAGAAGTTGCTGAGGATGGAGCTCTTTATTGGACAAAAGAAGATAATAATTTAGCTAATTTAATAAATTATGCGGACATATTATCTGATGAAAAAATAAAAGAGATAGGAAATAAAGCAAAAAAAAGAATTAAAGCTGAATATAGTTGGATATATATTTCAAATGAATATAAAAATTTATTTTTGGAGAGATAAATATGAATAAAAAAGCTGTTATTGTAGGTGGAAGTAATGGAATTGGTCTTGCTATAGCTAAGAATTTAATAGAAAAAAATTATTATGTATATATACTAGATATTTGTAAACCGGATAGAAATATATTAAAAGATAGTGAAACTTATAAATATTGTTATTGTAATTTATTAGACTTTAATGAAGATATATTTTTATCATTGAAAGAAGACAAAAATATATCTTCATTAATGCTTACAGCTGGTTTTGGAAGAGTTGCTGATTTTGAATATTTACATACTGCTGAAATACAAAATTTATTAACAGTAAATACAGTATCTATAATAAAAATTATACGATTATTTTATGATAGAATAAAATCAAATGAAGATTTTTATTGTGGTGTTATGGGAAGTATTGCAGGTTGGTGTAGTTCACCAATGTTTTCAGTATATGCTGCATCTAAAGCCGCTATTTGTCGTTTAGTTGAAAGTGTAAATATAGAATTAAAAGTAGAAGGATATAAAAATAGAATACTAAATGTTTCTCCAGGTTCAATAAAAGGAACTAGATTTAATGGGGAAGATAATAATATAAGTCTAACAATTAAATTAGCCGAAAAAATTGTAAATAAATTGTTTGATAAACAAGAAATATATATTCCAGAATATAAAAAAATATATAAAAATGTGATAGATAGATATCATAAAAATCCTAATAAATATGGAATTGATTCTTATAATTATAAATTATTATCTGGTAGAGTTATAAATGAGAACAAAGTAAAAATTGGATATTTATCAGGAACGTTTGATTTATTTCATATTGGACATTTAAACTTATTAAAGAAAGCGAAAGAACAATGTGATTATCTTATAGTAGGTGTTCATCCTAATGCAAACCATAAAAATAAAAAAACTTTTATATCTTTTGAGGAAAGAAAAGCTATTGTTGGTAGTATAAAATATGTTGATAAAGTTGTACAATCTTGTACTGAAGATAGTGAAGCATGGAAATATTGGCATTATAATAAATTGTTTGTTGGAAGTGATTATAAAGGATCAGAACGATTTAAGAAATATGAAAAATATTTTGCTGATAAGAATGTGGAAATAGTATACTTTCCATATACAAAAGGAACAAGTAGTACTCAGTTGAGAAGTTTAATATTAGATAAAATAAGTGAGAAGAATAAATTATCTTTATAGGAGCATTATATGAAAGACATAGATTTATTACATCAAATTGATTTGAAAATTTTAAAAGAAATACTGAAAATATGTGATAAATATAAATTAGTATATTATATGATAGGTGGAACAATGTTAGGTGCAATACGTCATAAAGGTTTTATTCCATGGGATGATGATATTGATTTAGGATTGCCACGTGATGATTATGAAAAATTTTTAGAAGTTGCACCAAAAGAATTATCTGCAAATTTAAAATTAGTAAATTATAAAACAGATTCAAATTATCAATATTATATTACACGAATATTAGATTTAAATACAGAAGTTATAGAAGAACGTATTGGTAATAATAATAAATATACGCATGCTTCAATAGATATTTTTCCTATAGATGGAACGCCTAATAATTTTATTCTTAGAAAAATATATTTTTTTAGAGTTATGTATCATAGAGCTTTAATGTCATTATGTTATAAAGATTCTATTGATAGAAAACGAAAACGCAGTTTTTTTGAAAAATTTTTATTAAAAATAATGGAGAGAATACCTATAGAAAAATTAACAACTCCATATAAGCAAAAGTCCAAAATAGATGTATTATTACGAAGTCAAAATGTAAAAAATTCTAAGTATATAGGTAATATAATGGGAGCTTATCGTACACGAGAAATAGTTCCAGCAGATTTTTATGGAAAAGGCAAATTTTATGATTTTGAAAATTTAAGATTAAGAGGAGTTGAAAAATATGATGAATATTTAAAATATACCTATGGAAATTATATGGAATTACCACCTGTTGAAAAAAGAAAAGTACATTTTAAAATATTAAAAATAAAAGAATGAGATAAAGATATGAATTTAAAAGAATTAAAATTTTTATTTAAAAAAGTTGATGGAATAAATATTTTAAAACGATATAAATATGCCAATGTAATATGTTTTGCTTTATTAGAAACGCTTATAATAGGTTTTTCAAAAAAATCGTTAGAAATTGTAAGATTAGCGGTTAGTAATCGCATTTTTAATAATTTGAAGAAAGAATATACTCCGTTTATAGAAGATTTTAAAAGTAAAAATATTAAAAGTGAAAAATCAAAGAAATCATCAATTATATGGTTTTGTTGGTTTCAAGGAATAGAAAATGCTCCTTTTATTGTAAAAAAGTGTTATGAATCCGTATTAAATAATATTAAGGATAGAAAGATTATATTAATTACAGAAAAAAATTATAAAGAATATATATCTTTTCCTGAATATATACAAGAAAAAATTGATAATAAAATAATAAAAGGAGCACATTTTTCAGATTTAATACGATTAGAATTACTTTTAAAATATGGGGGTACTTGGATAGATGCTACTGTTTTTTGTACAAAAAAAAATATTCCTAGATATATGCTAGATTCAGAGTTATTTTTATTTCAATGTTTAAAACCTGGATTAGATGGTCATGTTACTAGTGTATCTAATTGGTTTATAACATCGTATAGTAATAATATAATAATAAAGTTAACTAGAAATTTATTATATGAATATTGGAGAAAAAATAATAAATTGGTAGATTATTTTATTTTTCATAATATGTTTCAGTTAGCTATAGAAACATATCATGAAGAATGGAAAAAAGTTATACCTTTTAGTAATTCTATACCGCATATTTTATTATTACGTTTATTTGATGAATATGATAAAAATATATGGAATGAAATAAAATTAATGACTCCATTTCATAAATTAACATATAAATTTGAAGAAGATAAGACAAAAATAAAGAATAGTTATTATAATTTTATTATAAATGAAAAAGAGGATGACAAATATGATGGTGATAAAGAAAAATAGCATATATATTTTTATAATATCTTTTTTATTAATGATTTCATCATCTTTGTATTTATCAGAAATAGGAATAAATTCTTCATTATTATATTTAGGATATTTTTTGATTTTACTTAAAATATATAAATCCTTACTTAAAAGTAAAGAAGTAATATATACGCAATTTTTTCAAGTATTATTAATTGTTTTTTTATTATCTATAGGTATATTGATACAAAATCTTGAAATTAAACAAAAAATTATGTTAGTTTTAGCATATTTTTTAATGGCATCTTTTACTATATTAGGAAAATATTTTTTAAAATCTATAGATGATTTAAAGATTGTTTCATATGCTATATTAATGGGATATATTATAGTATGTGTTCTTTCTTTAATAGTGGGTACAAGTATTATAGCTAGCGTAGGGGAAGGTGTTTTTTCGTTTGGCTTAACTGGAGGAATGGGACATAAAAATATAGTAGCTGCATCTTTATTAGTAGGATTAATATCTATATACACATATATAATATTAGGAAAAAAAAGAAATTTTGACATGTATTTAGTATATATATATATATTGTTAATATTTTTATCTGGCTCACGTACAATATGGATAATGACAATTATTTTTTTTATTATAAGCAATATGTATATAATTAAGAACTTATCTAAATTAAAAAGATATATATTTAAATTTATAATTACTTTGTTATCTATTATTATAATTAGCATAGTTATAAAATATGTTTTATTAGAAAGTCAAAATTATTTATTTAGATTATTAGGAGTTATAAGTTTTTGGGATTTGCATAAAGATGATTATTATCATCTAGTATTTGGTTTTTCTGAGATAGTATATAATAGTAGTAATTCATATTTTGAAAATGTATGGTCTTTGACAGAAGGAATAGGAACTTTTGAAATGGGATTTTTAAATATAATAGCAAGAATGGGAATTATAGGATTTGTAGGGTATGTAGTATTGTTTAATATAATTCTAAAGAAAGCAAAGAAGATAGAGAATATAAAGAAAAGATATATATTATATGGAATAGTATATACAATGCTTTTTTCGGGATTTGTAGAATTGTATATAGTTTCTGTGCAATATGTATATACTATTATGACATTATGTATAATATCTTTTCTAAGCATAAATAGTAAGGAGATTTAAGTTACGTGGGAAATATGTTGTTAAGTATTATAATTCCTATTTATAATGCTGAAAATTTTATAAATAAAATATTAGATAGTATTTTAATAAGAAATTTTAAAGATTATGAAATAATATTAATAAATGATGGTTCAAATGATAAAAGTAAAGATATATGTGATGAATATAGTAAAAAATATGGTTATATAAGTTGTTATCATATAGAAAATAGAGGTTGTTTTAAAGCTCGTGTATATGGAATAAAAAAATCTAAAGGTAAATATATAGTTTTTATGGATGTGGATGATTTTATTAATGAAGATTATTTTGAAAATATATTATTAGCATTAAAAAAAAAGGCAGATTTTTATTTTTTAAATAATAAAATAAATAAATATAATAAATATAAATTTATTGAAGAAAGATACTTAGAAAATAAGTTTATAAATAATAAGAAAGATGTATATGATTATTATTTTTCTAGTGCTAGTGGTGCTGTTTGGAATAAAATATATTTAGGTGATATTTTACGTGAAAATATTAATGATTTTAATGTGAATATATCAATAGGTGAAGATTATTATATTAATTTAATATACTTGAAATATGTAAATAATATATGTATATCAAATACATCATCATATAATCATGTAGTAAATACATCAGTATCTATTTCTAATAAAATAAGACAAGAAAATATTTCAGATTTAGATACATTATTGGAAGCTATTTTTAATTTTAGAATTGTTGCAAGCTATGATACGCCTATATTAGATAAATATATAGAACAGAGATTTGAAAGTTTTTGTGGACTTGTAAGAAGAAATTTGAAAAAAGATAGAAGGGATACTGTAAAATTTTTAAAAAGAACAAGATTATTTACTTTAGATAATTTAAATAAAATAAAAGTAACAAAAATAAAAAATAAAATATATAAATATTTATTAAAATATAGATTATGGAATATATTATCAAAATTATAGGAAGGAGATATAAAATGAATATTATATATATATCGTATTCAGCACCATATGATACAGTACCTAAAGCAGGACAAAAGGTTCATAATTATTATATAAAAGAATTAGCTAAGCAAAAAGATATTAATGTAAAATTAATATCTTTTTGTGAAAAAGACAAGTTAAAATATTTAGATTTAGAAAAAAATAATATAGAAGGATATATTTATCCTATAAATAAAGAAAAAGGATTTAATAAATATAGAGAAATAAAAAGAGGTATATTTATGTTAACTACACCTAACCATAAATATGCACATATTTTAGATAGATACAGAAAGAAAAAAGTTTTAGAAGCTATTGTTAGATTAAAAGAAAATAATTATAAAGCAGATTTAATAATTATTAGTTTTACGATGATGATGTTGCTAATTGATGATATAAAAAAGTATTATCCTGAATCTAAATATATTGCAAATGCACATGATGTTTTATATTTAAATTCGTATGGCAAATATTGTCTAGAAAAAAATAGTTTTGTAAAATTTATTAGAAAAAGACAATATAAATTATTGAAAAGTAAAGAAGAAAATGTTATACCTAAATTTGATTATGTATTTACATTAAATTATTGTGATAAGCAGATAATTAATGAGATGGGACAAAAAAATGTAAGTGTTATAGCTCCTTATTATGATGATTATTATTTAGAATCTAAAAATAGAAAAAAAAGAATAATATTTTTTGGAGCTATGAATAGACCAGATAATTATTTAAGTTGTATTTGGTTTATTGAGAATGTATTTAATAAATTAAATAGAAAAGATGTTGAATTTTATATAATAGGTGGTAATCCACATGAAAGTTTATTTAAATATGGGAAAAAGGATAATAATATAAAAATAACGGGATTTATATCTTATGAAGAAATAAAAAAAATATTATCTGAATCAATGTGTATGGTAGTTCCTTTAATAAATGGATCGGGGATAAAAATAAAAGTATTAGAGGGATTTTCAGCAGGTATTCCTGTTTTATCAAATAATGTAGGTATGAGAGGAATTCCAGCTAGAAATAAAGTGGATTATTTACATTGTGAAAAAGCTGAAGATTTTATAAAAAGTATAGAATTCTTAATTAATAATCCTAGAGAAATAGAAAAAATTGGTAAAAATGGATATTGTTTTTTGCATGAAAAATTTAATAAAAGAAAATCAGCTGAATTATTTATAGATATTATAGAAAAGGTAGGATATAATGAATAATAATATAAATATTTGTTATGCTGCAGATAATATGTATGTAATGCAAGCAGGAATTAGTATGTTATCAGTATTAAAACATAATGAAAATGTTAATTTTTATTTATTATGTGATGATTATACGATGGATAATATTGATAAATTAAAAAAAATAGAAAAAGAATACAAATGTAATATATTTTTTATTAATTGTAAAAAAAAATTAAAAATATTAAATGATACAGTACTTTTTAATGATAATAGTAAAATGAAAAATGGTTTAATAACCTTTATGTATGCTAGACTTTTTATAGGAAGTTTGTTACCTCAAAGTATAGATAGAATAATTTATTTAGATTGTGATACTTTAGTTAATGGGAACCTTAAAGATTTATATGATAGAAATGTTAATGGGATTTTTGCAGCAGTTAGAGATGTTTGGCCTGTTAAACATAATAAATTAATAAATTTTAAAAAAGATGATGTATATTTTAATTCAGGAGTATTATTAATAAATTTAGATGAATGGAGAAAAAAAGAGGCTGAGAATATGATAATAAATCATGTAAGAAATTTAAAAGATGATTATTATCAAAGAGATCAAGATATATTAAATATAGTATTTAAAGATAGGATAGATACATTACCATTAGAATATAATATGATGTATATAACTAGAGCGTATAAACCTAAATTAATACAGAATTTTTCAGATAGACCAGTATCATCATATTATGATATTAAAGAAATAGAGTATGCTAAAAAAAATATAAAAATAATACATTTTGCAGGTGAATTTTTTGGTAGACCTTGGATTTTTATGAATATGTATAAAGATAGTAAGTTATGGGGATATTATTTGAAAAATTCACCATGGAAAGATTATAAACCGATATTAAGTACAAAAAAATATTGTTTGAAATATATAAAATATTTTTTTGCTGATTTATTAAAATATATATGGTATTTTAGAACTAAAAAAAGATTTAATAAAAGTATTGAAAATCAATTAAAAATTAGAAAAATATTATGATTTTATATTTAGAGGCCTTAAATGAGTAATATAAAGAAGAATTTCATTTATATTTCAGTGTATAATTTTTTACTAATGTTATTACCAATAGTAACCTCGCCAATTTTATCAAGAAGGTTAGGTGCGGAGCTTTTAGGAATATATAATTATGTAGATGCTATTGTGAGTATTTTTTTAGTATTTGCAAGTACAGGTATTTATCGTTATGGTATGAGAGAAATAGCGAAATATAAAGAAAATAAAGATTTAATGAGTCAAAAATATATCAATATAGTATTAGTAAATATTTTAAATGTTTTTTTTGTAATAAGCATATATTTTTTATTTGTTATTTATATGGTAGATGAAACAAATAGAATGTATTTTTGGATAAAATTAGTAACATTGTTAACAGTTATTTTTGATAATGCATTTTTATATTATGGATTAGAAAATATAAAAATACTTACATTAAGAGATGGATTAACAAAAATAGTGGCTTTTGTATGTATAGTTATTTTTATTAAATCTAGTGAAGATATTTATCTTTATTTTATAATTATGTCAATTTGTCCGTTTATATCTGCTTTTTGGGGATTTATTTATAGTAGACGATTTATAAAGTTTAAAATACCAGAATTAAAAGAATGTAAAAAACTATATAAACCATTAATAATATTAATGATACCAAGTTTATCATATATAATATATCAATCAATGGATAAGGTTATGATAAATACATTTTATAATGCATCAGAGGTTGGATATTATGCATGTGCATCAAAAGTATTAGTTTTAAGAACTATTATTACATCATTAGGAACAGCAATGTGTCCACATCTTGTATCATTATATAGTAAAGGAAATATAGAAATTGCAAATAAAAAATTTGTAGATAGTTTGTTAATTTCATTGATAATAGCTATTTTTTCTTTAGCAAATATTATTGCTATTTCTAAAGAATTTGCACCGATATTTTGGGGCAGTAGTTTTTCAGTTTGTTCAAATTTGATGATAGGATTTGCAATATCTATTCCTATTTGGTGTATAAGTGAAGTGATTCGTACTCAATATTTATTACCACATGGTAGGGATAATCAATATATGTTATCTTTTATAATAGGATTAATAATTAATGCAATATCTAATGTTTTATTAATTCCTATATGGGGAGCAATAGGAGCTATTTTATCAATAATATTATCAGAGCTTATGATGAGCTTTATACAGGCATGGTTTATTAGAAAAGAAGTTTGTATAAAGTATAGTATTTATAAATGTATACCATATGTAATAATAGCTTTAATATCTATACTTATAGTCAGAGGGTTTGTTTTATTACAATTAAATATAACTATAATTACATTGATATTAGAAATATTAGTAAGTATTATTAGTTTTAGTATATTAGTATGTTTTTATGAATATATTACTAATAAGAAGATTATCTTGAATATTATTTTTAATAAAATGAAAAAAACATTATAATTTAATTGGAGAATATTGATTATGATAAGAAAAGGAATAATACTAGCAGGTGGCTCGGGAACTAGACTTTATCCACTTACTAAGGTAATAAGTAAACAATTAATGCCAATTTATGATAAACCAATGATATATTATCCTTTATCTACATTGATGTTAGCAGGTATAAAAGATATATTAGTGATTACGACACCTAGAGATAGTGAAAGTTTTCAAACTTTATTAGGTGATGGTTCTCAATGGGGTATAAATATTTCTTATAAAGTTCAACCTAGTCCAGATGGATTAGCTCAAGCTTTTATTATTGGTGAAGAGTTTATTAACGGTAAAGGTTGTGCCCTTATTTTAGGAGATAATATTTTTTATGGTCATGATTTATCTAAGTTGGTAAAAAATGCTACTCAAAAAGATGATGGAGCAACAGTTTTTGCTTATTATGTAAAAGATCCAGAGCGTTATGGGATTGTAGAGTTTGATAAAAATCGTAAAGCAATTAGCTTAGAGGAAAAACCAGAAAAACCAAAATCCAATTTTGCTGTAACTGGATTATATTTTTATGATAAAAATGTAGTGGAATATGCAAAATCTATAAAACCATCAGCTCGTGGAGAATTAGAAATTACAGATTTAAATAAAATTTATTTAGAAAAAGGCAATTTAAATGTAGAAACATTAGGGCGAGGTTATGCATGGCTTGATACAGGAACTCATGAGTCATTATTGCAAGCAGCTTCTTTTGTAGAAACAGTACAAGATAGACAAGGTCTTAAGATTGCTTGTCCAGAAGAAATTGCATATAATTTAGGTTATATAAATAAAGAGCAACTAAAAGAATTAGCAAAACCACTTGCAAAAAATGAATATGGTCAATATCTTTTAGCCATAGCAGATGGAGGTATATCATGGAACTTGTAAAGACTAAATTAGATGGTGTGTATATTGTAGAACCAAAGGTATATGGAGATAACCGTGGTTGGTTTATGGAAACATATTCAGAAAAAGCATTTAAAGATGCTGGAATAGATGTTACTTTTGTTCAAGATAATCATTCATATTCTGCTCAAAAAGGTGTATTACGTGGACTTCATTTTCAATTAAATCCAATGAGTCAAGCAAAACTTTTACGTGTACTTCGAGGAACTTTACTTGATGTAGTGGTAGATATTAGAAAAGGATCTCCTACATATGGTCAGTGGATTTCTGTAGAATTATCAGCAGATAATAAAAAAGAAATCTTTATGCCAAGAGGAATGGCACATGGATTTGTAACACTTACAGATGATGTAGAAGTTCATTATAAAGTAGATAATTTATATGAACCAAAATTAGAAAGTGGAATTATTTATAATGATCCAGATTTAAAAGTAGATTGGGGTACAGATAAAGTTATATTATCTGCAAAAGATACAGTACTTCCAACATTTAAAGAATGTGTAGCAGATTTTAGATATGGAGAAGATAAATAATGAAAATATTAGTAACTGGTGGAGCAGGGTTTATTGGTAGTAATTTTGTTTATTATGAATTGGATAATTATCCAAATGATGAAGTAATCTGTTTAGATAAACTTACTTATGCAGGTAATTTAGAAACATTAGAAGTAGCAATGAAAAATCCTAAATTTAAATTTGTTAAAGGAGATATTGCTGATAGAATTTTTGTTGATGAATTATTTGCAAGTGAAAAGCCTGATGTTGTAGTAAATTTTGCAGCAGAATCTCATGTGGATAGATCTATTGAAAATCCAGAAATATTTTTACAGACAAATGTAATTGGTACAAGTGTACTGATGGATGCTTGTCGTAAATATGATAATATTCGTTATCATCAAGTATCTACAGATGAAGTATATGGAGATTTACCACTAGATAGACCAGATTTATTCTTTACAGAAACAACACCACTTCATACATCTAGTCCGTATTCAGCTTCAAAAGCTTCAGCAGATTTATTAGTGCAAGCATATTATCGTACTTATAAATTACCTGTGACTATTTCTCGCTGTTCAAATAACTATGGACCATATCACTTCCCTGAAAAATTAATTCCACTCATGATTGCTAATGCTTTAAATGATAAAAAATTACCAGTGTATGGTAAAGGTGAAAATGTACGTGATTGGCTCTATGTAGAAGATCATTGCTCTGCTATAGATTTGATTATTCGCAAAGGAAAAATTGGTGAAGTATATAATATTGGTGGTCATAATGAACGCACTAATTTAGAAGTTGTGAAAACAATTATTAAAGAGCTTGGTAAAAGTGAAGATTTAATTGAATTTGTAACAGATAGACCAGGTCATGATCGTAGATATGCTATTGATCCTACAAAAATTCATAATGAACTTGGTTGGCTTCCTGCTACTAAGTTTGATGATGGCATTAAGAAAACTATTGAATGGTATTTAACACATAAATCTTGGTGGGAAAAAATCATCAGTGGTGAATACAAAGACTATTATGATAAGATGTATAAGAATAGATAAATAAAAAGAGAGCTTAGGCTCTCTTTCTTTGTAAGGAGTGATTTTTAGTGAAGGTTTTAGTAACAGGTTATACAGGTCAATTAGGTTTTGATGTAGTACGTGAATTAAAAGCTAGAAATATAGAATGTATTGGTACAACAAGAAATGAATTTTCTTTGACAGATATAGAAAAAATGCAAGCTTTTGTTAAAGCATATAAACCAGATGTAGTAATTCATTGTGCAGCTTATACAGCAGTAGATAAGGCAGAAGATGAAGTAGAACTTTGTGATCAAATAAATCATTTAGCAACTAAGGAATTAGCAAATGTATGTAAGGAAATTAATGCCAAGATGATTTATATTAGTACAGATTATGTATTTGCAGGTAGTGGTGAAGATTTTTATGAAGTAAATGATGAAAAAGCACCACAAAATGTTTATGGGAAATCTAAACTTGATGGAGAATTAGCTGTACAAGAGATTTTAGATAAATATTTTATTGTGCGTATTTCTTGGGTATTTGGCAGTAACGGTAAGAATTTTATCAAGACTATGCTTAATTTAGCTAAAACTCATGATAAATTAACGGTAGTTAATGACCAAATAGGTTCACCAACTTACACAGTGGATTTAGCAAAATTACTTTGTGATATGTCATTATCTGATAAATATGGTATTTACCATGCTACAAATGAAGGGATATGTTCATGGTATGATTTTGCTTGTGAAATATTTAAACAAGCAGATATAAAGATAAATGTAAAGCCAGTATCATCAACAGCATTTCCAACAAAAGCTATACGACCACATAATTCAAGAATGAGTAAAAAATGTCTGGATGAAGCAGGATTTAATAGATTACCAACATGGCAAAATGCTTTAACAAAATATTTAAAAGAAATAAATAAGTAGTAAAAAATCTCAAAGAAAATATTTTCTTTGAGATTTTTTAGTATATTAGATAATTCTATAATAAAAATAGGTTTTATTATAAATGTTGGGATATGAGAAAATTATTTTACTTCAATATTTATTTTTTTTACTTCAACATTTGACAAAGAACTTGTTTTTTATTTATTTAGCATTTGTCTACAAACAGAACCTTGTTTATTACTACATTCTCGACACTGTGGGTATAAAAATTGTTTTTCTCCAAAGACAGAAGATGTGTAATTAACGCCTAATGATTGTGGTATTGTAATGTTTGTTGTTTGAAATAACCAACCACCATATTTAAATTCCCAAAATTGATGAGAATATCCTAATTCATGAGGTAGTTCTGTAAAAATACATGAAGGAGGTTGATGATCTGGAGTAAATTTTTCATCAGCTCTTGGACGTCGACCGCAAGTATGACAGCAAAAATAATTTCCTATTTGCGTAGCCATTAATCTATCAGTTTCTGTAGTTTTATGACTATCTGCAAAAAAACCTAATACAGCATATTTACCTGGAGTAATGTATTGCATATCATTTGAAGATATGGAAGAACTTTGCTTTGGTGGCAGACTAAATATTGAAAATTGTTGAAGCGATGGGAAATTTTGACCAGAAGGAGTATTAAGTCTAGGAAAATCAGCTGGCATATTAGTAGGATTCAAAGTGGGAAAATGTGGTTTCATTGAAAATGGAGGTTTTTTACCATACATAAAAAGCCCTCTTTCTATTTACTACCTTTAGTAGGAATGGGTTCAATTACTGAAGCAAATATAGTGCTTAATTTTGCCATACCTTCAGCAGGTGGTTGTTGAGAAGCTCTAGCATAAATATTGTATTTAGCAGATTGATCGGTACTTCTTGTATTTGAGGCAGATGTTGTTACACTACCACTTAATTGAGCATTAAATCCCCAAAAAGAAGCCCCAAATTGAGAGGAAGTAGAAGTGTCTTTACTACTTGTATCAACAACCTGTTCTTTTACTTCCATAGTAAATTGAACAGTGGCTTCGTCCATGGTAAAGGCAGGAACTGGTACAAGAGAAATTAAAGGTGCGGAAACTTCAATTTCTTGTTGACTAATATTACCTTCTCCGTCAGTGACAGGTCGATTTAATTTGAATTTAATAACGTTTGCTTCACCATCTTGCTTACCATCTTTGTAGGCTAATTTAAAAACATAATCTAAATAAACACGACAAAGTTCGGCTTGTCCTTTAGCAACTTCAATAATAGGGGTACATACTAAAAGACCTAAAGGTAATCCTGTAAATTGTTGTTTAATATCTGCCATGAGAGAAACTCCTTTCATTTATAAAATTTAAAATTGTTTAATAGCTTCTTGTTTAATACGAGCTATACCTTCATTAGTAGTATCTTTTTTGAAGATGATTTCTATAGTTCCTTCATTTATGTTTGAACTGTTGTTATTTTGGTTTGAACCAACTTCGATATTAAGTAATTTATCGTTAGAGATGAAATTTTTAATGTTTAAAGAAACTTTAACTTCACTTAAATTTAAATTATTGTGGTTGAATAAAGTGATAATAGGGACATCTAAAATCTGTGTTGTATCATTTATTTTAAATGAAAATTGTTGTGTTTTAGGTATTAAAATAGAAGAATTTTCATCATTAGAATTATTTACATTTTTAAATTGATTAATAAATGTCAGATAATTAAACTGTTCAATTTTTTGCTGAGCCTCTTGCATTGATAGCCCAATTTGTGTAAATAATTCTGAAAGATTTATGTTTGCCATAATATTACACCTATAAGTTTATTTTAAGAACTTGAATACTAAACTATCAGAGATATTATATTTTTGCTGAAGTTGTGCTAAGTCATTACCAACCTCAATAATCATATGTCCAGGTTTATCCTTTAATGGAGACCATACAGCATAACGACCAATAATAACTTTATTTCCGTTAATAGTAGTAGTATTTTCTGTAGAAATATCGCTGATAAATACTTTTCCTTGTGTGAGCTCTTCTAAGGTCATTGTTTGCATAATAATACTTTGCTACTAAAAACATAGACAAAAATGTTTACGTTTGAGAAAATTTATTCTTCATCGTGTATGCTTTGGTTTTGGATAAATCCAACAACTACTCACATGTTCTAGTACACTTCAAAGACGTAAATTCACGACTAGCCATCGGTACACATATCAGTACTTTTGTTGTTAAGCTATCCGATATTTTTTAGCATCTCGCAAATTGAGCGAAGCATTGAAATCTCTATCTTCTCTATAACCACACTTAGGACAGATATATACACGGTCTTTAAGTTTCAAACCTTTATGAATATATCCGCAAGCATGGCAGGTTTTAGAACTTGGATAGAATTTATCAACGCGGATATTGCTAATTCGTTGATGAATTTTTTGTACCTTTAGCTTTTGCTTTTCTATGTTTGCAGAGGCTGTTGTAGCAGTTTTACCACCTTTCTTTTTCTTAAATTCATATTTACGGCTAAGATGTCTCTGCTCTCTTTTAAGCCGTTTTTCTAGTCTTTTTACTTTTGAACTTTTATTTATATTTTTGAATATTTTACCATTGCTTATAATTGCTAAATCTATACCAATGCCATCACTTATAGCTCGGTATGATGTTTCTAAATCTTTATTGTGCTTTGATTTTTCGTCAATATTCACCACTACAGATACATAGAACCTATTAGCTACATACGATGTTGTACCATTAATTACAATAGCTCCTACCGGTAAATAATTAAACTTCTTTGTTATTTTGCTATACAGTATTATAGCATATATGAGCTTTTTTATCTATAAAATAGATTTTTAGGTTTATAGCTGATTATAAGTAAATATTATTTATAGTAAATATTGCAATCAAGTATCATATCATCTATTTGCTTATGATCTGTGTATTGCCATATCTTGCAAATACGATTAGGATATTCAAGTTTAAAGCTGTTTTCATGATAATATTGGGCAGACCAGATGGGAATATAATCTGCAAGTAGATTTAAGTCAATGATATTGGTGAGCCAATTATAGGAACTATATAGACCTACATAATTATAATTTAGTTCGTTTAGTCGATTGATGAAATTACCAATCATATAGGCTACATTGATATTGTTTTTGAGCATAGATTTATCTTCTACATCATACCAAATGCCAAGTGGCGGATTTTGTCCATTGAGATATGTTTTGATTTGTTTATCTACCCAATTAGCTTCTGCTATAGCTTTATCAATTGTTGAAGCATGAGCATAATAATATATGCCATAGGGCAGATTATAAGTTACAGCATTATTTACATGTGAGATAAACATTTCATCTAGATGAGTGTACTCACCTATTTTGATGATAACGCCTTGAATATTATTTGCTTTTAGTTTTTGCCAATTGAGTTTTTCTTGCCAAGCTGAGATATCTACTACTTGAAAATTTTGCATAAGTAATCACTCCTTTAATGATTTACTTGCAGTTTAAATGAAGAAATTAAACCTTTTAAGCAAATTTGGGGAAATTTTTTGTTATTTTTATAAAAATTTACGATATGTCGAATACATTTTATTTTTATAAGAGTATAATATAGTTAATTTAAGAAAAAGCGAGATGATTATAATGCTACTTATAAAGGCAGTAGATTATAGGATTTTGGAATTATGTAAGGCTTATAATTTGAGCATAAATGGCTTGGCAAATAAAGCAGGAATGCCACCTTCAACTGTGGCTAGCTTATTAAGTGAAAAAAGTCGTAATCCTACAGAAGATACTATTTTTAAAATTTGTATTGGTTTTGGTATGAGAATGGATAAATTTTACGCCTCAAATTTATTTGACCTTAAAAATATAAGTTTAGAAAATACTTCGCAGAAAATATATAAAGTTTAAATTCATAACTGCACATATAGCGAAAGGCAAACTATTATGTTTTTGGATAATAGTTTGCCTTTTTTATTTGCTAAAAAAAATTTTTTATTTGGGGGTTGATTTTTGCCATCTAAGTTGCAAGTAAATAAGTGTAAGGAGTTGATAAGATGAATAAGAAACGGCGGCAAAAGATGTTATCAATTAAAGCTATGATGTATTTTTAAATTTTAAAATTAAGGAGTGATTTTTAATGGCAGATACACGCAAATTAACAATGGTATTTACTTTAGATAATGGAGACGATTTTAAATATAATTTAGCAGATCCTAAAGATGAATTGACAAAAAGTGAAGTCGATGTAGTCATGCAGAAAATGATTGATACACAGGCTATTATCAAAGATAATCATAAAGCAACAGCGATTAAAGAAGCATATATTACAACTACTACACAAGATGTTTTAGCTTAAGTTTAATTTATAATTTTATAGTTTATTAGGAGGAATGTATTATGGCAGTTAAGAAAAATGCAGAATGTGAAATCATTATTAAAGTAGAAACAGGTACTACTTCTACAGGTAAAGCTAGCTATAGCAGTCGTAGTTTCGGTTATATCAATCCTTCTTTAGCAGAAGATGATATTTTAGATATCGGTCAAAAAATAGCGGGCTTACAAAAATATAATTTAGGTAGTGTAAATCGTCAGGACACAGCAGAAATAGCTGCGGAATAAGGAAAAAGGGGTGCGTGTCACCCCTTTTTCTTTTAAATTATTCTCTTGATGATAGAAAGAAGACGATTAGATGGAAAGACTATTAATAAAAGCTAAAGCTGGAGATAATTATGCTATACAGTTATTATTAAATAAGTATAAGAATTTATTAAATAGTGCTTCTAGACAACATCATTTAATATCTATTCAAGAAGAGGCGTATGAAGAAGCCGTGATTAGTTTTTATCAGGCAATTAAAGATTTTAATGAGTCTTTAGGTGTGCCGTTTGCCGGTTATGCTAAAGTAAAAGTATATCAAGGTGTGCATACTTTATTTCGTAGGTATTTGCGTATTTGGCAAAATGAAGTGTCATTATCTGCTCAAATGAATACAGATGATGAAGATGAAGTAAAAGAATTTGGGGATTTATTGGCAGTAGATGAGGAGTTAGCTGATAGTATTTCTTCTAGATTAGATATAATGAAGATTATTCATCAATTGCCACCTAAACAGTATGAAGTCTTTATCTTGGTAGTATTTAAGGGATTAAAATATAAACAAGTAGCAAAATTATTGCACATATCTGTACAAGCTGTAAGCAAAAATTATCGTAAAGCATTAGCTTTTATTAATAAATCTCTAGAGAAATAAAGAATTAAGGTGATAATATGGAATATATTTTTACGTATATAGCAAATTATGGTTTTCCTATGGTAGTGGCAAGTTTTTTGTTATTTCGCATGGATAAACATTTGGCTAATTTAGAAGAAGGTATAAGACATATGAATGAAACTTTAGCTAAACAGGTCAATCATTAATAAAAATAAAAACAGAGATTTTATTTATAATAAGTATAATAAACTGCATTTTTAAAAGTTGCTTTATATTTGACTTTTGAAAGTGCAGTTTAATTTTTTTACGATATTTTTCTGTGTTATAATATAGATGATGGAGGAATATTATCATGGAAAATTTTAATAGATTAAATGATTTATATTTTAAAAAACTTTTGGGGGATAAAAAAAGAAAGAATTTAACACTTAGTTTTTTAAATGGAGTTTTAAATAAAGATGATAAAAACTATTTTACAGATATAAGTTTTTTAGATAAAGATAATGAACCATTAACTTTAGATGGTAAATTATCTAAATTAGATATTAGAGCGGATTTAAATGATGGTACGCAAGTAGATATTGAGGTGCAAGTTTGTCCGTTTAAATTAATGGCTGAGCGTTCATTATATTATTGGTCAAAGATGTATTCAGAGCAATTAGAAAAAGGTGCTGAATATAAGAAATTAAAGAAGGCTATAGCTATAAATCTATTGGCATTTGATTATTTGGAAGATGAGCAAGAATGGCATAACATCTATAATCTATTAAATGTGAAATCTCATAAAAAACTTACGGACCATATAGAGATACATTTTTTAGAATTGCCCAAATTTACCTTAAAGGATATGCGAAAAATAAGAGTATCTGAAGCATGGCTTGCTTATTTTTCAGGGAAATATAGTAAAGAAGAATTGGAGGAAATAGCGATGACAACTCCAGCAATTAAAGAAGCAGTAGAATTTGAAGATACATTTTTACAGGATAAAATAGAACGTAGAGCATATGAACAGAGAGAAAAAGCTATAAGAGATTATTATTCCTATATGAATGCATTTAAAGAAGAAGGATTGCAACAGGGTTTAGAGCAGGGTTTACAGCAAGGATTACAGCAAGGCATGCAAAAAGGGCTATATCAACAAGCTATACAAACTGCAAAAAATATGTTAAAAGATAAAGTAGATATAAAGCTTATTTCTAAATATACTAATTTAAGTGTAGAAGAAATAAAAAAGATAAACGAAGAATAAAGCCTTAAATTTTGAGGAAATAGTAATGATAAGATTAGTAATTAAAAAATAAGACTTACAATAGGAATGAATAGGATAGCTAAAAATTAATAATAAAGAGAGATTTTCTTCATAGTTATAATTTGGTAAACTTTATAATCAATAGAGTTAATAATTTTATGAAGAAAATCTTTTTTTATGATATAATGATTTTTGATTGTATAAAATTGTCATAATTTAAAGTATTTTATTTATTTGAATAGATTATAGGGAGTAGATTGTTATGAAACGTATTCGCAAAGCTGTTATACCTGCTGCTGGTTTTGGTACTCGTTTTTTGCCAGCGACAAAAGCAACACCTAAAGAAATGTTACCAATAGTAGATAAGCCTACAATTCAGTACATAGTGGAAGAAGCTATCTCTAGTGGTATTGAAGATATTTTGATCATCAGTGGTCATGCTAAACGTGCAATTGAAGACCATTTTGATAGTGCACCAATTTTAGAAGCTGAATTAAAAGCTAAAGGTAAAACTAAATTATTGGAAATGGTACAGGAAACATCAGAAATCAATGTACATTACATTCGCCAAAAACATATGCGTGGTTTAGGTGATGCTATTTTATGTGCTAGAGCATTCATTGATAATGAACCATTTGCTGTATTATTAGGTGATGATATAGTTTATAATCCTGAAATGCCAGCTTTAAAACAGTTGATGGATATGTATAATCAAACAGGTGCTACTATTTTAGGTTGTCAACAAGTGCCAAAAGAAAAGGTTTCTTCTTATGGTATTGTAGCAGGCGTACCAACTATCAATGAACAATTGATGAAAGTTAATGACATGATTGAAAAACCAAGCATTGAAGAAGCTCCAAGTCAAATGGCAGTGCTTGGTAGATATATCATCACTCCAGATGTATTTGAAGTATTGCAAAATACTAAGCCAGGTAAAGGTGGAGAAATACAGTTGACAGATGCACTCAAAGTTATGGCAAAACGTGAAAATGTTTATGCTTATAATTTCACCGGCAAACGCTATGATGTAGGCGATAAATTAGGCTTTTTGAAAGCTACAGTAGAATTTGCTCTCCGTCGTGATGATTTATTTGGTGACTTTGCGGAATATCTCAAAACAATTGTAAAAGATTTATAATAATAATTATAATAAAAAAGGTGATACTTTTAGTATCACCTTTTATTTTATCTATATATTATATTTGTGATTAATTTTCTGGGATAGTTAGATTATCTTTAATTTGCGATACTTCGTTATTGATATCTAACATTATAGGAGCTTCAATAGCATAAATGCGATTTAAATTATTTACAATATCTTTATGCTCAATTTGATTGTAAGTTCCTTCGTTGATGATTACAATACTTTGACGAACAGTTTCATTTAATTTATAACTATAAACACGAGTTTTTTCCAAAATATTATAAACTAATGTATAATTGTTTTGTGATAATTCACTTGGCGGTAAAGCATCTTGTAATGAATTATTAAAAGCATTTGTTTCATCATATAATCTTTGCAATTGACTTAAAGCTTCAGTTGCAGATATGGATTGATTTTCATAATTAGAAATGATTTTGTGATAAACTGTAGCAAATCTATCTAGCTGATTGATATCTTCTTTATAATCATTGTACCATGTTATAAAATAAGGTTGTTCGTTTAAAATAGCCAAACGTTGCTCAGTGGAGATAGAATTTGAAGAAGATGGTATCACTAAAGAACTATAGACAGCTACAAAACAAAGTAAAATAATGCCACAAGGAATAATAAATATTCTCTTTGTAGGGTATTTTCTATCAGCTAAATAACTAGCAATAATGATAACAATCATAACAGCAATAGCTAGTAAAATATTCATAAAAAATTTTTTCCTCCTTATATTATAAGTTCATTTCTTTGATGGCAAAGAAACGAACCAAAGAAAGCCACCGCAGATAAAATTTAAGCTTTGAAAAAAAT
>ERZ791716.305-NODE-305-length-28752-cov-3.602955_pt1 | contig 28752 bp, 22 predicted proteins | sample MGYA00510049_ERZ791716 | MGnify/ENA primary metagenome ERZ791716 (study PRJEB30046, sample SAMN00715135) | human gut metagenome | study: EMG produced TPA metagenomics assembly of the A metagenome-wide association study of gut microbiota in type 2... | reverse complement strand
GGTTATTTCTTTTTCTTTTTGTGGTGATGCTTCTTACTATTTTTTTGATTATAGTAAATGTACAAGATCACGCTAGTCAAATCCAGCAGAAAGCTGCCGATTTTTAGCAAATCACCAAGAGTGATATATTGATCCATCATACCGATCACCTCCCGTCTGTTCGAATGAGCAGTGGGAGCAAAAATCTGAAAAGATTCGACCGCCTACCGTTATTGGTATGCCCTCGAAATTTAGTATACCACACCTTGCAAAAAATGTCAAACAAAATGTTTCACATCGCATCAAAAACGGCAACAGCAGACTTACTCAAGAATAATGAGCCGCCTGCCGTTTCAGTTATGCCTATAACAATCCCCGTTCCACTCTGCCAGAATCACGGCACAGTGAAGCGGGGATCTTGCGTATATCAGACCTTTTCTGTGACTGCCGCCTTTTCACGCGGCTGCACCAATGCCATCAGGTGCCGGAACACGAACCGCACCAGCGGACCGGCGAAAAACAACTGCCACAGCAGTGCCATGGGAAAATTTTTCGCAGTGGTTTCAAACCAGACTGCAATCACCTGCACGCCGGCATGCTTGAACAGCAGCGTTGCCGCCAAGCTCATCAGCGGGCACATCAGCAGCACCGACACGGCGGAAATCGCCAGCACCAGATGAAAAGGGTTGTCCTTTTCGGGATCGACGATGCGAAACGCCGCCTTTTTTGCCAGACCGCCTACCAGAAAGAAATCCAACAGAAAGGCGATCGGTCCCATGACCGGCAGTTCCCGAAAAGCGTGGAGAAATACCATGTTGGTCATGCCGCCGGTTTCCATGGCGATGTTATAGCAGATCATCGCGTAGACCATGACAAACACCATGAGAATGGTAAAAATTACTTCTTGTACCTTGTTTTTGGGCATAAAAAATCCTCCTAGAATCAATTCCCGCACCTGCACCCAGCCGTTCCGGTCTGCGTACACGTGCAGACAGGCGAAATGGCATAGAGTGTTGTTCGTGAATCATTCCGGAGAATGTGCGTTTCCAATGACGCGGATATGTTCCCGCGTGACCTTCTATCCAATCAGATTAACAATATTATAGCATACTTCTGCGAAAAAGTCAATCGTGCAAAATGGGAGAAAATTCTCCCCTGCAATCCCACAAAAACAGGGCAGGTTTCCCTGCCCGTGTGTCTTATGTCGTACTGGTTCTCAGCTTCAGCAACAGCATAGACGGCGTGCCGTTGTCGTTCTTTTCATCGGCATAGTCCAGCGTGGACAGCATGACCCAGTGGTCATCCTCGGACACTGTAACATCGTCCTTTTTCACCGCCGCCATTTCCAGCAGCTGCTCCAGCAGCTGCGGCTGCTCTGCGGCATCTGCCGTCATAATCTGGTCTAGCAGTTCCTGTGCAGGGCGGGTTGCTGCAATGCTGGCAGTCACCTCCAGACGATACCGTTCATCAGGCAGCAGCAGTACGCCGTCTGACAAGTCCGCAAATGCCGACTCCTGCAAAAAATCGTCCAGACTCCCGAACATGGCACTATTGTTCATATCATGTCCGAACACCAGCGAAAAAAAGTCGCTGAAATCCACCGCATTCCGGCTGTCCAGAAACGGGGTGCCGTACAAGTCGTAGCCGCCTTCATAGTTGTGGTCAGTGTATCTGGCACTGTCTGTACCACCCATGAGCGGATAATCGATCATCGTCTGCGGCAGCACCAGCCAGCCGATCATGTCCGGATTGTCGGCACAGCCTTTTTGCAGCAGCGTTTCCCGCCGTTTCAGATTCCGGTCATCGTCCCACGACCGCACCTCGCTCTTGCCGTCCATTCCGCGGAGCACTTCCAGTACATGGCTCTCGCTGGAGTTGAAATAATGGCTTTCATGCAGAAAAACAGCAGACAAAATCACCGCCGCCGCCAAAAGCAGGCTCACTGCGATCCCAAAAATCTGACTGTAAATTTTTTTCTTGGATTTTGCACTTCTTTGTTTCATCAGATGTCCCCGTTTCCCACATATTCATGTATATATTGTAACAAATTCGTACAAAAATATAAACACGTTTCTGAGAAGAATTCGGGAAATTCTGGGATTTTCTATAATTTGTCCATACTCGGAATGAGATCACCCTCATTGATGCTGAATCAGATGATCCAGCAGAATCTTCACGCCGATCAGGATCAGCACCACGCCGCCGGCGATCTCCGCCTTTTTCTCAAAGCGGTTGCCAAAGCGATTGCCGATCCAGACACCGCAGAACGACAGCACCAGCGTGACACAGCCAATGATGGAAACGGAACTCCAGATCTGCACGTCCAGACAGGCAAACGCGATCCCCACCGCCAGAGCATCGATAGAGGTGGCAATCGCCAGCATGAACAGTTCCTTGTGATCCAGCCTGGCATCACTTTTTTCAGCAGCTGATTCTTCCTTTTCATGGAACACGTCCCAGAGCATTTTTCCGCCGATGAATGCCAGCAGCACAAATGCGATCCAGTGGTCAAACGCCTGAATATAACGGGAAAATGATGTACCCAACAGCCAGCCCAACAGCGGCATCAGTGCCTGAAACACGCCGAAATACAGCCCGATGACTAACGCCTGATCGTACCGCATCTTCCGCATGCCCAGCCCCTTACAGACCGACACTGCAAATGCGTCCATTGACAGTCCGATCGCTGTCAGCAGCAGTTCTACAATTCCCATAAAACAGTTCTCCTTTTTATGCCTGAGGCATGGCTTTTTACAATAATTTATGCAATTACAAATCAGTATAGCACACGCCATTTCAGTTTGTCAAGGCAAATCATACTAATACAAAAAACCCGACACGGGATCGCTCCCGCATCGGGTTTTTCTTATGCTGTCATAGCCTTGTTGTCAGAAACGCTTACGCGTTCGAAATCAGAGAATCTGATTATTCAGCCCACATAGAGCCCTTCAGGTTCTTCAGATCCGGGCAAACCGGATTGTCCCAAGTAGTGCTCTTGTAACCAGCACCCATCAGAGCTACATAGTAGGTCTGATAGAACAGGTCAGTAGAGTTGATATTGCCGGTAGCATCGTTGTTTTCGCCAGCCTTGCTTTCGGTATCAATATCAGTCAGGAAGAAGGACAGCTTCTCCAGATTTGCGTTGTTTGTATACTTGGTGTTATCCAGCAGCTTAGAAGTCTTATAGCCTGCACCCAGTCTTGCAACATAGTAGCAGCTATAGAACATATCTGTGGAATCAACAGAACCGGACAAGTCAGTATCGCCCTTTACGCCGATATAAACCTTTGCAGTAGCAACCTTTTCACCCTTATACAGGATATCGAGGTCGGTATCTACATATGCCTTGCCTTCGCTGTCGAACAGTGCCTTCGGACTTTCTGCACCAAAGGTCAGATCGTCCATGACGCTCTCGCCGTTTACAGTTGCAGACTTCACAAGGTCAGCAGCGTTGAAATTGCGTCCGTCAATAGACAGATAGAAGTTTGCGTCTGGATTTACTTCGATTTCCAGTTCTGCTTCTGCAGTCGTGGTGGTTTCTTCTGTAGTAGTGGTAGCTTCGGTAGAAGCTGTGGTGTTTTCTGTGGTAGTGGTTGCTTCTGTAACAGTTGTCGTAGCTTCTGTGGTAGTTGCTTCTGTAGTAGAAGAAACAGCTGCCGGTGTGGTAGTAGTTTCTTCAGTGGTTGCTTCAGTAGTTGCTTCCGTGGTTTCTTCTGTAGTAGTTGTTGTGGTAGTTGTGCTAGTAGTCGTCTTCTTGCTGAAGTCCGGCAGCTCTTCTGTTGTAGAAGCTGTGGTCTTCTTGCTGAAGTCCGGCAGTTCTTCTGTTGTAGCAGTTGTAGTTGCCTTTGTAGTAGTTGTTTCAGATTCTGTTACAGTAGTGGTTGTTGCACTGGTGCTGGTGGTTGTCGGACCTGCACTGGTGCTGGTTGCCGTAGCAGTTGTTGCTTCAGTAGTAACAGTTGTTGCTTCGGCAGTAGTGGTAGTTGCTTCGGTAGTCGTTACAATAGGTTCTTCGGTAGTGGTGGTTGTAGCAGCAGTCGTTGTTGTAGTGGTTGCTGCAGTTGTGGTGGTGACAGTCGTAGCCTCTGTAGCAGTTGTAGTCTGCGGTTCTTCTGTGGTAGTCGTCGTTGCTGCAGTGGTCGCAGTTGTTGTGGTGGTAGTTGTTGTAGTAGTTGTAGCAGTTGTTGTTTCGGTGGTTTCCACTACATCATTCATGATTACGCGGATCGCACCGTCCTTCAGACCAACCATTTCGTCGAAGATGTCTTCGCCGGTTACGCCCTCGCCGTTCAGGTAGTTGAAACGCTTGACATCTACCATCGTGGTGCCGCTGGGCAGTTTGTCAGAACCATTCGGTGCCCAGTCTACAGGGAACTCATAGTACTCAACAGTCTTACCATCGTATTCACCAGTCTGAAGTGTCAGACCATATTCGTCAGCCAGTGCCTGTACAGTATCCTTATCCGGCACATTGAAGATCATGCGGAATACCTGATTCATCTTTGTCGGGTCAGTTGCACCTTCGGCAGAACGTGCACCAATGAAACGGATCCAGCGGTCGCTGCCGTCAGTAATGGTAGAAGTGCCGTCCTTGTATGCAATGAAATCATTTGCATTCGGAATACCGCTGCCGAAGTCGTTGACAACAAATGCTCTCTTTTTCAGCAGCTTGGACGGAATGGTGTACAGCTTTGCAGTTGCTTCCGGCAGGTTGACAACGCAGTTGATACCATAGCTGGTTGCGTCTACGCCTTCCTTGGCAGTTACCTTCACGCCCAGAGTGTAGTTCTTCAGAGAAGTGGCATCCTTTTCACTGGGATATACGAATACTTCGTCAATGTCCAGATTGATGTCCTTTTCTTCTGTTGCGGTAGTAGTGGTGGTTGTGATCGTATCGCTTGTAGTGGTTTCAGTCTGTGCATCGGTGTAAACGCGGATACCGCCGTTGTAGTAAACTACATCAGTGGTCGCAATATCTGTGCCGTTTTCGTCAATGTACTGACGGTTCGGAGCCAGATAGCCGTCGCCGTGTGTACCCTCAAAGTCCCAGTTTACCTTCTGATACTCTGCAAAGTTTACCGGGAACAGATAGTAGCTGTCGCCGTTTTCATCTGTCTGCAGTTCCAGACCGTATTCCTTTGCGATGTCCACTGCGTTTTCTGCAATGGTGCAGTTGATGTCGATCACCTTGTCACCGCTGATCGTGATCGTGCTGGTACTGGAAGTCCACTGGAAATACATCCAACGCTTGGACGGCTCAACGCTCATATCCTTACCGTTTGCCTCATAGCCCTTCAGGTTCTGCGGAGAAGGAGCCAGGTCGCCGCTGACATAAACGTCCTTATAACCATAGTCCTTCTTGTTCTTCGGGTTCTTGTAGATCGTCAGGATCTTGGAAGTAACTTCCGGAACTTCCAGAGCGAAGTTGAAGCCCTGTGCGTCCACATAGTTTTCAACCAGAACGGACAGCGGGATCTTTGCATAGTTGCTTGCAGTCTTGACCTGTGCTTCGTCTACCTTGAAGATGATGCCCTTGCCCTTCGGAGCTTCTGTCGTGGTGGTGCCGATAGACTTGGTAGTGGTTACAACAGTGGTGTCTGCCTTTGTAGCAGTGGTCTGTTTTTCTGTGGTTGTTGCAGCAGATGCAGAAGTAGCTGCTGCGGTTGCAGAAGTTTCTGTAGCCTTGCTGGTTTCAGCAGATGCTTCTGTCGAAGTAGAAGCAGTGGTTTTTGCTGTAGTGTCAGATGTGGTAACTACAGTTGTAACTGTGGTTTCCTTAGTGGTTTCCTTAGTAGTTTCCTTGGAAGTAACAGTAGTTTCTTCTGTCGTTGCAGAAGCGGTGCTTTCTTCTGTGGTTGCAACTGTTTCAGTCGTCACAGTGGTAGAAGTGGTGGTCTGATCCGGATCTTCGTCGAAGCACAGTACGATCTTGTCGATTGTCACATCGCCGAACTTCGGATAATAAACCATGAACTGTACAGTTTCACCAACAGTCTTCGGAATATCATAAGATACGATGACCTGCTTGTTTGCTGGTACAGCCAGATCCTTGAATTCCGTGCTCTGCCATTCTTCACCTTCCGGCAGGCTGTCGTTCCATGTGCCAAACGCACCGCTGGTGTTCTTGTCATTTGTCTTTACGGTGTAGTAAGCAATTGCCTTGTATGCACCCATGGGATCAAATTCAACCTTGGTGTTGCTTGCCTTGCCGTCAGTACCCTTGTCTTCCTCTGCCTTCGGAGTCAGTTCCTTGGTGTACTTTGCGGAAACTGTAGTGGTCGGCTTTGTGGTCACAGTGGTTGCAGCAGTCGTAGTGATCGTTGCATCATCTGTGTAAATCACAACAGAATCTACAGTGAAGTCCTCATAGGTACCGTCGCCCCAGGCACCAAACTTCAGAGAACCATCATATTCCTTCTGAATGGTTGCGTCCACAGTCTTGGTGATGTCCCAGGTGAATTCGCCGGACTTGCCCAGAGTTTTGTTTTCCTGTGTGGTCTGTGTCCAATAATCCGGTGCTTTCTGTGTAGAAGAACCGAACATATAGTTGTATGTGCCGATTTCCTTATCAGAGGAAACGTTGACAACGACCTTCTTGACAACATTGCTGTTGGTGATGCCAAAGTCAGCCCACTTCCAGCCGATCATGCCTTCCTTCGGGTTAGTCTTCTGTGCATCCTTCAGCAGTTCGCTGTAAGTCTTGCCGACAGTGATCTTTTTCACGCCCTTTTCCTCTGCGGTAGTCGCTGTAGTGACAGCAGAGGTTGCAGTGGTTTCACTGGAAGCAACAGTAGTTTCACTGGAAGCAACCGTGGTTTCCGCGGTAGTTTCCGCAGTAGTTTCAATGGTGGTTTCGCTGGTCGTTGTGGTAGTGGTCTTGCCAGTGCCTTCTACAGTAAAGGTAACAGAAATCGTAGAGATACCGTTTTCTACCTTGGAGGCATCGAAGTTATCCAGTGCACCAGCTTTATTTGCCCAGCTGCCGTTCAGATAGATACGAGTAGCACCAGGCTTACTGCCTTCATAAAAGCGTGTATCTACAATTTTGTCGTCCTTTATGGCATCTGTTACTTCTTCGCCATTGATCGAAACAGAACCCAGAGATACTTTCAGATCCTTAAATGTATCAGTGTTAAAGTTTTTTGTATCTCCTGCCGGATTGATCTGAACGATCAAGAAGCTAATGGAATCTGATGCAGAAGTCAAGTCCCAAGAAACGGTATATTCACCGTCACCAGTAATGCTTACTCCATTGTCATCCCAATTGCTATTAGAGCCAACTGAACCCATCAAAGATGCTGTACCGATTGCATCATCTGCCGCTGTCGCAGCGAGGGACATCATCGGGGTCACCAATGCACTGGTCAGAATGGTCGTTGCCGCCATTACGCCAGCTGTCAGAGATGAAAGAAACTTTTTCATCTTCATGATTATCATTCTTCCTTTCTTGAATTGATGCGGCGTATTGCCGCTTGGTTGTGTGCAGAGAAGCTTTTTGCATTTCAAAAAACGAATGCCGCCGCACTGTTTTTCACGTCCCCCTTTCCGCTTTCAAATTGTACAGCCGTGCGATTTGTCCTCTGAAATTCGCCCAGTGCTTTCCTGCACCCTACTTCTCCATATACCAGCATAGCATATTTATCGTTATTTTGCAAGTATTTTTTTCATTTTCCACATATTTTTATACAGCAACAATAAAAGCATGCCCTGTTTTTGTGCATTTTTTCTAAATCTCAAATCTCCAGTGAAAAACAACTTGCTAATCTGATACGACACGCCGGTGAATTTTGTATTTTTCAAATGTCAATTTCAGGAAATATTATGAACGCTGTCACGGGGTGCGGCGGCGATCTCCTGCAAATCCTGTTCCAGCTGACTGTCCAGCATACGGCAGTTGTTCCGGTCATAGAACACACCGGTAACATCCCACAGCATGGGACACATACCTCTGCTATACGCCGCCTGTGCCACCGCGGTGAGGAATGTCCGGACAGTTTCTTCCGTCTTGTTCTTGGTGGAACAGCCATACTCCCCGATGATCACCGGCACACCGTTATCCAAAAACCGGCTTTTCAGCTTGTCCATGTCGTTTTCCAGAATCCTCTGATCTCTGGGTGAGCCCCATGTGGTCTTGGCTTTTCCCCAGTCGGCATCTTCTTCCAGAATACAGAACGTAGGCGGCGTATAATAATGTACCGAAACCGCACATCGTCCGGCTTCGTCCTGCGGCATCTGAAAGGCTTCGTCACAGGTCAGGTCTACGTCAGTGGCATAGCCCGCGATCAGCAGATGCCGCTGCGGATTGTTCCCGTCGGAATCACGCACCAAGTCTACAAACTGCTGGTTGATACAGTTGACAATGCCATATGCCTCCGCCTTGCCGTCATCAGAACCGCTGTAGCGGTTCCACAAATCGTCAAAGCAGCCTTCTTCGTTCATAGACTCCAGAATCAAATGGTCGCCGTAGTCTGCGAACCGGTCTGTCACCTGCTCCCAGATACGGGTATATTTTTCCATGCAGGTGTCGTAGTCCGTGGAAAATCCTGCGATCCAGCCGTTGTCCCAGTGGAGATTCACCACCGCATACATGCCGTTGTCCAGCACATACTGTGCCACCGTTTCCACACGGTCTAACAGTTCCGGTGCAATGGTGTAGTCCTCTGCCATGAGATTCGACCACGCCACAGGAATCCGCACCGAATCAAAACCGGCGGCAGCGTAGCCGGCAATCATATCCTCTGTAATTGTTGGGCTGCCCCATGCAGTTTCGTAGCTGTTTACCCCGCCGCTGCTGTCGATCCAGTCGCCGCAGGCTTCCAGTGTGTTGCCCAGATTGATGCCCAGCCCCATTTCTTCCACGATCTGGCTGGTAGTCATGTCGTCCCGCATTTCAGTGCGGGGGTTGCTGTCGGCTTCCTCCTTGCTGCTCTCCTCTTTAGAGGAATTGCCGCAGCTGCACGACAGCACCGCCAGCACCCCTGCCAGCAGCAGAGAAACGACTTTTTTTCCGTTTCGCATGTAACACCTCTTATCCCTTTTTCGGCGGCTTCATGGTGAGGGCGATGCGTTTCCGCTTCAAGTCCACGTCCAGCACCCAGACTTTCACCACCTCGCCGACCTTGACAGCCTCCAGCGGGTGCTTGATGAACCGGTCACAGATCTGGGAAATGTGTACCAGTCCGTCTTCATGAACGCCCACGTCTACGAAACAGCCAAAGTCAATGACATTCCGCACAGTGCCCACCAGTTCCATGCCCGGTTTCAGGTCTTTCAGTTCCATGATGTCCCCACTCCGGAGCAGCGGCGGCGGCAGTTCGTCACGTGGATCACGCCCCGGCTTTTCCAGTTCCTTGAGAATGTCCCGCACAGTGGGTTCGCCTACGCCTGCCTTTTTCGCAATGGCAGAAATGCCGTGCTGCTTGGCAATGGCACCGATCTCGCTGCGATCCTGTCCGGCAATGTCTGCCAGCCGGAAGCCGCACTCCTGCAAGATCTGCTCTGCTGCCCCGTAGCTTTCCGGATGCACTGCTGTATTGTCCAGCGGGTTCTTGGCTCCGGACACCCGCAGAAATCCGGCACACTGCTCGAATGCCTTCGGACCCAGTTTTGCCACCTTTTTCAGCTGCTTCCGGTCGGTGAACGCCCCGTTTTCCGTCCGGTATGTCACGATGTTCTTGGCAATGGTCTGGTTGATGCCGGCAATGTGGGACAGCAGAGAGAACGAAGCCGTGTTCAGGTCTACGCCTACATGGTTCACGCAGTCCTCCACCACGCCGTCCAGTGCGGCAGACAGCTCCGCCTTGGGCATGTCGTGCTGATACTGCCCCACGCCGATCGCCTGCGGATCGATCTTCACCAGTTCCGCCAGCGGATCCTGTAACCGTCTGGCAATGGAAACGGCACTCCGGAGGGAAACGTCATACTCCGGAAATTCCTCCGCCGCCAGCTTGGACGCGGAATATACCGAAGCCCCTGCCTCGGAAACTACCATGTACGCTGCGGAATAAGGCAGTTCCTTCAGCAGTTCCGCCACGACCGCTTCCGACTCTCTGGAAGCCGTGCCGTTGCCGATCGCCACCGCGGTCACGTGGTGCTTCCGCAGCATCTTTCGGATCACGTCCTTTTCCCGTTCCAGCGAAGCCCCCTTGCTGACGGTGATATGTGCCACGCCGGTGTCCAGTACCTTGCCGGTTTCGTCCACCACTGCCAGCTTGCAGCCGGTGCGATAGCCGGGGTCTACGCCCAGAACGATGCGGTTTTTCAGCGGTGCCGCCATGAGCAGCTGCCGCAGATTGGACGCGAACACGCCGATTGCCGCCGTTGCCGCCTGCTCTGTCAGAGCCGTGCGGCTTTCCCGTTCCACCGCCGGAAACAGCAGCCGCTGGAATGCATCTTCTGCGGCAGTCTGCACCAGTTTGCCGCAGGGGCTTTGGTTCTTCACGAACTTCTGAATCAGCAGCGAAGCCCCGTGTCCTTCCGGCAGCGTAACTGCCACTTTCAGAGCACCCTCCCGTTCGCCGCGGTCAATGGCAAGGATCCGGTGTCCCACAATGCGTTTCACCGGCTCTGCATAGTCGTAGTAGTTCTGGTACGGCGTATCCGCATCTTCCTCTGTGGCACGGGACTGTATCGTTCCGGCAGACATCACCAGCCGACGCATCTGCTTTCGCAGGTCGGCATCATTTGCCATTTCCTCCGCCAGAATGTCCATTGCCCCCTGCAATGCCGCTTCGGTGTCCGGCACTTCCTCCTGCAAAAAGGCTTCTGCCTCCTGAACCGGATTCGTCCGGGGATTCTGTGCCATGAGGATTCGTGCCAGCGGTTCCAGCCCGCGGGCGATCGCCATAGATGCCCGTGTTTTCCGCTTGGGACGATAGGGCAGGTACAAGTCCTCGGTTTCCACCAGTGTTTCTGCACCGCGGATCTTTTCTTCCAGTTCCGGTGTCAGCTTGCCCTGTGCTTCGATCGCTGTGCAAATTTCATCTTTCCGCTGTTCCAATTTCCGCAGGTATTGCAGCCGGTTGTCAATGGCACGAAGCACCTGATCGTCCAGCGAGCCGGTACGCTCTTTCCGGTACCGTGCAATAAACGGGATCGTCTTGCCGTCGTCCAGCAAGGCAATGGTATTGTCGATCTGTTCCTGCCGCAGTTGAAATTCGGCAGCCAGTTTCTGTGGAATGTTCAAATAGAGTTCCTCCGTTTCTGTGATTTCAATCGGACTGTTATAATAGTATAACAAACTTTTGGAGAAATTGCAAGGGACAGTTTGTACAAAACCATGCCGCCGCACAAAAAGCAGAAAAACCGGCTCCTGCACGGTACAGGAACCGGTTTTTCTTCAGGCATACAAAACCTACAATTCTGTTTTACTTCTGCTTCATCTCCGCAGAAACTGCTTCAAACTCGTCTACGATCTCCTGTTCCGGAGCCTTGGTCAGCAGCGAAACCACAACGATCGCGATCAGTGCACACAGGAACGCCGGCAGCAGCTCATAAATGGCAAACACGCCGCCCAGCTTGCTGATGGCAAATTTCCATACGAAAATCATCACACCGCCAGTAATCAGCCCCGCCAGTGCACCATACTTGTTGGAACGCTTCCAGAACAGCGAGGTCAGCATTACCGGTCCGAAAGTCGCACCGAAGCCTGCCCATGCAAAGGAAACCACGCGGAATACAGAACTGTTCTGGTCCCAAGCCAGCACAATGCCCAGCACAGCAATAATCAGCAGGACGGCACGTGCTGCGATCATGGACTGCTTTTCCGACAGCTTAATATGGAACACGCCTTTCAGCAGGTTCTCCGACATACTGGACGAAGCCGCCAGCAGCTGCGAGTCGGAAGTAGACATGGTGCACGCCAGAATGCCTGCGAAGATCAGTCCGGCGATCAGGGCAGCTCCCACGCTGTGTTTGCTCAATACCGTTGCCATTTCCAGCACAATGGTTTCCGCCTTGGAAGAGGTTTCAAGCGGAGCAACCGTGCCGTTTGCCGTCAGGGCGTTGCCAATGATACCAATGAATACTGCCACGCCCATTGCCAGCACTACCCAGACAGAAGCAATGCGGCGGGAGATCTTGACCTTGTTCTTGTCATCGATCGCCATGAACCGCAGGAGAATATGCGGCATACCAAAGTAACCCAGTCCCCACGCCAGCGTGGAAATGATACTCAGTCCGCCAAACGAAACGGCTTCGCCCTCTGCGGTGCGGGTGCTGGTAAAGCTAAGGTAATTTTCAATACCCTTGGCATTTTCCAATACGTTGTCCAGTCCGCCGGCAGTATGTACGCCATAGATCACCAGCACCACCAGAGCCGAAGTCATAACGATGCTCTGGATCAGGTCGGTAAAGCTTGCCGCCAGAAAGCCGCCCAGACAGGTGTAGGAAATGATGATGACTGCACTGATGATCATTGCCATGTGATAGTTCCAACCGAACAGCTGATTGAACAGCTTGCCGCAGGCGGAGAAACCCGAAGCGGTATACGGCACGAAAAATATCAGAATGATGACTGCCGCAATGCCCATCAGCACGTGCTTATCGTCCCGATACCGGTTGGAAAAGAAGTCCGGAATGGTAATGGAGTTCCGGCAACGCTGAGAATACACGCGGAGGCGTTTCGCCACCAGCAGCCAGTTCAGATAAGTGCCGATCGCCAGACCAATGGCAGTCCAGCCTACCTCTGCACAGCCGTTCAGATACGCCAGCCCCGGCAGACCCATGAGCAGATAGCTGCTCATGTCCGAAGCCTCTGCACTCATGGCAGAAACCACCGGTCCGAGCCGCCGACCGCCCAGATAAAAATCGCCGACGCTGCTGTTCTTTTTGGAATACACAGCACCGATCACGACCATCATGCCCATATAGACAAGAATGGCAATCAGAATACATACTACGGATTTTGTCACAAATCATATCTCCTTTCATGATTGGCATATTGCACAATTAAAATAATTGTACCATAAATTTGCCAGACTTGCAAGCTGGTTTCCACTTTTTTATATTGATAAATTGTAAAAGTGAAAGATCCTTTGGGCAATACCGCGTAAATCCGGCAGGCAGTGCTGTATTTGCAAAAGTGAAGTCAAAAAATGCGGAAAATGGAAAATGACAGGGGATTTCTCTGAAACCGGTAGGATTATATACGATTGTTGTAATTTTTTTTGCAATAGTACTTGCCACAACGCAAAAAAAATGCTATAATAGGATTGCAAAGCACGCGTGAAACAAAGCAGAAGAATTTCCTTTTCCTTGTTGCCGTGTGCAGAACATTTCTGCCGGAATCACTTCGGGCAAAGAAAGGAAAACGTCTGCCGCCTGAGGGCAGGCGAGTGAATATACATGCGTGCAACTACTGCTTCTGCGGAAACGACTTCTGCCGGTTCGATCTGGCGGAAACGCTTCCTTTCCCTGATCAGCGTCGGGTATCTGGCTCTGATGTGCTGGTTTTCTTATCTGGCGATCTTTTACGAATTTTCCGTCACCAACTCCGTGTTGTTTTGTCTGACCCTCTGTGTGGTATCTTTTGCGGCACTCAGTGCCATGCTGTACAGCCGGTTTCAGATCCTGACACGCCTGACGGGGATTCTGCTGCTGCCGGCGATATTGCCCCAGATCCTGCTTTGTTTCGGGCAATGGGAACTGATCCTGCCAATTGTAGTGACTTCCCTGATCATCTTTTTCCTGTCCGGTGCAGGGGAAACTGTCAAGACTGTATTTGGTGTCATATACCTGTTGCTGTATATTCTGGGGTCACTGGCATTTTTCATGCTCATGTCTTTTTTCACGCCGAGTACACAGCAGACTATACTGGAAAATGGCACTTCTCCCTCCGGAGCATACCGGTATGAGATCATTCAGACGGACGACAGCTCCGGCGGCAATGTGGCAGTACACGTAGAGCCAAATGATCGGGACATTCACCTGCCGTTCCTGACATTTATCTCCAACGGCTATGACCGTACCGTTTATGAAGAACGCCCCGTTCCCTCTGAAGTCGGCAGTGCAGAGTGGACGACAGCTTCCCGTGCAGACATCACTGCACAGCTGCTGGAGATCTCCAATGATGTAACACTGGATCTGACCAAGGCACAGAAGTCCGTGGTCGGCATTCCGGCAGATACGGAAACCGTCTATCTGAAAGACCTGACCGATGCACAGTTGGAACAGCTGGGTGTGCCGGCAGAAAATGACGTTCTGACGTTCTCCGGAAAGGTCTGCTTCCGGTCTTATATTGCCGTGCTGGAGGATTATTTCGCAAAGGACAACCGCGAAATTTCATTATTCAATTAAGTTGCGCAAAGCGGAATCCGCTTTCCATATACCACACCTTACTATTAATCAGGAGGAACTACTGATGAGTGAATTTTTCAACAACATTCCGAAGATTGCTTATGAAGGCAAGGATTCCAAGAATCCGCTGGCATTCAAGTTTTATAATCCGGACGAGGTTATCGCCGGCAAGACCATGCGGGAACAGCTGAAGTTCGCACTGTCCTGGTGGCACACTATGGGCGGTGACGGCACAGACATGTTCGGCTGCGGCACCACCAACAAGACATGGGGCTGTGATGATGTCACTGCACGTGCAAAGGCAAAGGTAGAAGCTGCTTTCGAGATCATGGACAAGCTGAGCATTGACTACTACTGCTTCCACGACAGAGATCTCTCTCCGGAATACGGCAGTCTGGGCGAAACCAACGAAAAGCTGAGAGTCATCGTTGACCTGTGCAAGGAAAAGCAGAACGCTACCGGCAAGAAGCTGCTGTGGGGCACCGCAAAGTGCTTCGATCACCCGCGTTATATGCACGGTGCAGGCACTTCTCCCAGTGCAGACGTTTTCGCATATGCTGCTGCACAGATCAAGAGTGCCATTGATGCCACTGTAAAGCTGGGCGGTCAGGGCTATGTATTCTGGGGCGGCCGTGAGGGCTATGAAACCCTGCTGAACACCAACATGGGGCTGGAACTGGACAACATGGCTCGCCTGATGCATCTGGCTGTAGACTATGCAAGAAGCATTGGCTTCACCGGCGACTTCTATGTAGAACCGAAGCCGAAGGAACCCACCAAGCACCAGTACGACTTTGACTCTGCAACCGTTATCGGCTTCTTACAGAAGTACGGTCTGGACAAGGACTTCAAGCTGAACATTGAAGCAAACCACGCAACACTGGCACAGCACACCTTCCAGCACGAACTGCGTGTGGCAAGAACCAACGGCATGTTCGGTTCCATCGATGCCAATCAGGGCGACCCGCTGCTGGGCTGGGATACCGACCAGTTCCCGACCAACGTCTATGATGCAGCACTGTGCATGTACGAAGTACTGAAGGCAGGCGCCTTCACCAACGGCGGTCTGAACTTCGACGCCAAGGCAAGACGCGGCTCCTTCGAACTGGAGGACATCTTCCACAGCTACATTGCAGGTATGGATACCTTTGCACTGGGTCTGCGTATCGCGGACAAACTGATCACCGACGGCAGAATCGACAAGTTCGTAGAAGATCGCTATGCAAGCTGGAATACCGGCATCGGTGCAGACATCATCTCCGGCAAGGCAACCATGGCAGATCTGGAAAAGTACGCTCTGGAAAAGGGCGAAGTGACCGCTTCTCTGACCAGCGGCCGTCAGGAAATGCTGGAAGCAATCATGAACGAGATCATGTTCAGCCTGTAATTCCAAAAACATATTGAGGCAGCATCGCTGCTGAAAGGCAATACCGCACAAAGATTGTGCGGTATTGCCTAAACGAAACAAAAGCACATTGACGGCATCAGGCATAGTCAATGTGCTTTTTTGACAGGAGGGTAATTCTGAATGGAAATCCAAAACGGCAGACCCGCAGACGAAAGCGGCAGACTGCCAAAAGAGATCGCCGTATACAACTTACTGGAACGGCTCGACATTCCCTTTGCACGGGCTGACCATGCGGCAGCCTTTACCATGGAAGCCTGCGAAAGCATTTCTGCGGCACTGCAAACGCCTGTCTGCAAGAACCTGTTTCTCTGCAACCGGCAGAAAACGAACTTCTATCTGCTGCTCATGCCCGCCGACAAGCCATTTCGCACCAAGGAGATCACCAGCCAGCTGGGCTGTGCCAGACTTTCCTTTGCATCAGAAGATGCCATGGAACAGCTGCTGCAACTGACTCCCGGCTCTGCCACGATCTTCGGGCTGATGCATGATACCGAAAACCGCGTTCAGTTTCTCGTAGACCGCGACCTGCTGGAGGAAGCCACTTTCGGCTGTCACCCCTGCATAAATACTTCTACGATCCGCATGCAAACCGGCGACGTCTTTGACAAACTGACAACCGCCCTGCATCACCCCTACACCATCGTAACACTCAAAGGAGAATAACGGTTATGGCAAAAGAAAAAGTCATCAAAACCAATGCGATCCGCATGCTGGACAAGGCGAAAGTCCCCTATGTACACCGCAGCTGGGAACAGGCAACCGGACAGCACACCGGCGTAGAACTGGCGGCGGCACTGGGACAGAATCCAGAACAGGTATTCAAAACGCTGGTCACCGTGGCAAAGTCCGGCGAACACTACGTTTTTCTGGTGCCGGTGGCGGAAGAACTGGACTTAAAAAAGGCGGCTGCCGCAGTGGGAGAAAAGGCGATCTCCATGTGCAAATCCAAGGATCTGCTTGCCCTGACCGGATACATTCACGGCGGCTGTTCCCCTATCGGCATGAAAAAACTGTTCCGCACTACCATTCATGAATCCGCACAGAATTTCCCTACAATTTTGTGCAGTGCCGGCAAAATCGGGCACCAGCTGGAACTGTCGCTGGACAGTTTGCAGCAGGTCGTGCCCTTTCAGCTGGCAGACATCATCGCGGAGAAAGCACAATGAGATACTGCTGTACCGTGTTCCAGCGGGTAGGGACTTGCTATCACGAATTCCGGAAGGGCAGCTTCCGGCAAGGCTCCAGCCACTGGAGTTCCGATTCTCTTTTGCTGCACGACAATATTCTACAGCGTTCCGGTTTCGGAAAAATCTTGCAGGAAACACTGCCCGCGTATAATCAGTACGGCATCACCGTTGTCAACTGGACACAGTGGCAGTGCATCTTGCAGCATGCCCTGGCACAGGGCGGCGGTGCGGAGCTGGTCGCACTGGAAGTGAATGAATGGGCAGAGGATACATTTCGGGATCACGCGGTGTTTACAATTTTGGGGATTTGAAAGGGGAAACCGATCATGCAACACAAAAAGGCCACAGCCATTCTGCTTGCCGTTCTGGCGGCGGCATTTTACGCGGTGAACGTTCCGGTTTCGAAGCTGCTGCTGGAGGAGATCAGCCCTACATTTCTGGCATCACTGCTGTATTTCGGTGCCGGCATCGGCATCGGACTGCTGTACTGCATCAACCCCAAAAGCCACCGCGGCGAGAAAAAACTGACACGCAAAGACCTGCCCTATACCCTCGGCATGATCTTGCTGGATATTGCCGCACCGATTCTGCTGATGCTGGGGCTGAAAAGTGCATCTTCCGCCAATGCCTCTTTGCTGGGAAACTTTGAAATCGCTGCCACTACGCTGATCGCCCTGCTGCTCTTTCGGGAAAAGGTTTCCAAGCGGCTGTGGGCTGCCATTCTGCTGATCACCCTGTCCAGCGGCATTTTGTCTTTCGAGGATATGTCCAGCCTGCACTTTTCCAGAGGTTCCCTGCTGGTGCTGGCGGCGGCAGCCTGCTGGGGACTGGAAAACAACTGCACCCGCAATATTTCCGACAAAAGTACTTTCGAGATCGTCTTTCTCAAGGGCATCTTTTCCGGACTGGGTTCGTTTCTCATTGCTCTGTGCATCGGCGAGCCGTTCCCCGGACTGCACGCTGCTGCTGCGGCACTGCTTCTGGGATTTGTTGCCTACGGGCTGAGTATTTTCTGCTACGTCCGTTCCCAGAACACCCTCGGAGCCGCCAAAACCAGTGCCTACTATGCCATCGCCCCCTTTATCGGCACGGCCCTTTCCTGCATCATCTGGCACGATGCCCTGACAGTACAGTATTTTCTGGCACTGGCGGTAATGCTGCTGGGTTCCGTTCTGGTGGTTCTGGACACGCTGCAAACGGAACACACCCATTCCCACACTCACACGTTCACGCATACCCACGACGGCGTGACACACACCCACACCATTACCCACAGCCACCCGCACTTCCACGGCATGCACGGGGAAAGTCACCAGCACCGCCACACCATGCACACGCTGCTGCGTTCACACAACTCATTGCAGCACCGGTAACACCTGTTCGTTTTTTTCCCGCAGCAGCCAGAACACCAGCCCGTACAGCCCCAGAGCGATTCCCAGAAACAGCACGATTCCCTGCGGCGTTTCCCGCAAAGTCGGGCAGAACCATTCCGGCAGAGAAGCTGCCGTAAACGAAAATCCCGCGGCAAACACCGGCTTTCCGATAAGCTTTCCGAATCGGAACCGGAGGTTTGCCGTTTTTACTGCCATACGCAGACGATTGCAGTTTCCGAACACGTTGCTGGTATAGTACGATGCCACGATGCCGTAAAATCCGAACAGCGGAATGCAGACCAACACCACGCAGATGCGGATCACGTACTCCGCCAGATAGTTCAGGGAAGAAAAATTCTGCCTGCCCATGCCTTTGATCAGTGCTTCCAGCACGATTTCCAGATAGATAAACGGCACCACCGGTGCCAGAATCCGGATCATTTTCCCCGACAGTTCCCCGCCGTCCATGCACCGCCCGATCACGCCGCCGAATTTCAACAGGACTGCACTGATCAGCACCGCAAAAATCAGTGTCAGTGCAATCACCTGTTCCGTCAGCCGACAGACACGTTCCCGATTGCCGGCGGCATTGGCACGGGCGACTTCCGGAATCAGGATTCCGGACAGGGCACAGAGAATGGTGGACGGAAAAAACAGCACCGGAATCACAATGCCCTCAAAAGTGCCGAACTGCCGGAGGGCATTGCTGGCACTGTCCCCGAACTGCCGCAGTGTCACGGGAATCAGGGCATCATTGGCAGTGCTGAGTCCGGCAGTCAGACAGCCGCCCACTGCCACAGGAACTGCCAGCCGGATATACCGCCACAGGGACAGGCTGCACGTTCCGCCGCAGGGTTCCCGCTTCTGAAAGTACAGCACTGTCAGTGTGACCGCCGTAAACAGTGTGCCGCACGCCATGCTGCACACCAGATCTGTGCAGACCTGTTCCGGTCTGGTATCCCCACGCCACAGAAGCAGTCCGGTGAGGATTCCCGCACGGAGCAGAAATTCCGCCACATCGCAGGCGGCTGTCACTGTCACGCGGCACACTGCGTTGAAGTAGCCTTTCAGGCAGGCACTCAGACTGCCCAGCGGCAGAAGCAGTGCCATGAGCCGCACCGCATGTGCCATGGAATCGCTCTGCAAAAATTGCTGACTTAGAGGTTGGGCAAATATGCAGACTCCTGCTGTCACCGGCAGGGACAGCATCATGCAAAAGCTGATACCATGCCGCAGGACACATGCCGGACAGCCGCAGGGCTTTCCCAGTTCCTCGGACACAAAACGGCTGGCACAGAGCATAGCATTTCCGCCGGCGACCATTGCGGCAAGGTTGAAAAAAGAACCTGCCAGTGCCAGCGTTCCCACCGTTGCCGCCCCCACACGCCGCGTCATCCACGCGTTGAACCACAACGCCAGACACTCCAGAAAAAATTGTATCACGGTCATCTGAATGGTATCCCGAATTACACTGCGTTTTCGCATCTGTATGCCTCCTTCAAGGCAACACCGCACAAAGCATGTGCGTAAGATGCCCTAAGGAAACATATGCACCGGACAAAAAGAACATGCCCCGCACGGATTGGTTTCCCGTGCGGGGCATGCGTTTTTTATTCAGTGTTTCCTTTGTACGCCAGAGTTTACGCTTATACAAATTTTGTAGAGCACCGTCCACTCACTGCTGTACCTCAGCCAGAAACTGCTGCAACTCGGCCCGAAACATTTCCCTGGTCTCCTGTCCCTTTCTGCCACCCCCCCCGGAAACCTGCCGCATCTCGCTGAGGTTCTGGGGTTTTTTCCGGCACATATCCCGCAGCGTGGCATCGGAAAAGATGAAATAAGGCGGTATCCCCTCGTGCTTTGCCTGTGCCGCCCGCAGCTGCCGCAGCTTCTGGAACAGGTCGTTGTCCGCCGCGGACAGCGTAGGATCTTTTGTTCCCACCGGAGCCGCCAGCTTCTCCCGCACTACCGGCACACGCCGCATGACCGTTTTCTGGTCGCGAATGATCTCCACCGAGCCGGCAGTCAGCACCAATTCCTGATACTCCTGAAACTGCCGCAGTGCCAGATCTTCCCGCTGAATCAGTTCATCGATCAGCTGCATCACTTCCCGCCGCGACAGCTTTTCGATAATGCCATAGGTGGAAAGCTGATCCAGCCGCATGCGAAGAAGCGATTCCTTTTTGCTGCCCATCAGCACATCGGCAGTCATAGTGCGGCTCAGGTGATAACCGCCTTTCTGGGCACGATACACGCAGGAGATGATCTTTTTCGCCGCCGTGGTGGCATCTTCTTCCCGATAATTGGTCAGACAGCAGGAACAATTCCCGCAGCTGTCCGGTGAATGGTCGCCGAAATATTGCAGCATGCGGTGCCGCAGACAGGTGGTGGAGGTGGCATAGAACGTCATCTGTTTCAGCCGTTCCTTGCCCTGCTCCAGAAGGAACTGCCGCGTTTCCTCGTCCTCCACCTCTGTGGTTTCCCGACTGCGTTGCAGCAGGAAATCGTTGGTACGGACATCTTTTCCGCTGTACAGCAGAATGCACTGTGCCGGCGAGCCGTCCCGTCCGGCACGACCTGCCTCCTGATAGTAGCTCTCCAGATCCATGGGCATGTTATAGTGAATGACAAACGACACGTTGGACTTGTCAATACCCATGCCGAACGCGTTCGTTGCCACCATGATCGGCTGGCGGTCGTACAGGAAATCGTCCTGATTCTGTGCCCGTTCCGTGTCGGACAGACCTGCGTGATACCGCGTGGCAGGAAAGCCGTTTTCCCGCAGAGCATCACAGACTTCCTCCACCGCTTTTCGGGTGGAGCAGTACACAATGCCGCTTTTGCCGTCGTTTTCCCGCAGCAGCTGAAACAGTTCCCGCGTCTTATTATTGGGACGGCGTACCCCGAAAAACAGGTTTTTCCGGTCGAATCCGGTATGTATGATTTCCGGCTCCTGCAATTTCAGAATCCGTGCAATATCCGCCTCTACCTGCTTTGTTGCCGTAGCGGTAAAGGCGGTACAGATCGGACGTGCCGGCAGCTGTTCCATAAACACCGGAATATCCAGATAACTCTGCCGGAAATCCTGTCCCCACTGGGAAACGCAGTGTGCCTCATCAACGGCGATCATACTCACCGGCACCTGCTGTGTCAGACGGAAAAAGCTTTCCGTCATCAGCCGTTCCGGTGCAACGTACAGAATCCGGCACTGCCCCTGCTGTACCATTTGCACCGTGTGATAGAATTCTTCCTGCGTAATACTGCTGTTCACATACGCCGCAGGGATACCCACCTGCCGGAGAGCCTCCACCTGATCTTTCATCAGCGAGATCAGCGGAGAAATGACAATGGTCACCCCACGGAGCAGCAGGGCAGAGATCTGATAGCAGACCGACTTGCCGGCTCCGGTAGGCATGACCGCCAGCACGTCCCGTCCGGACAAGATCGCATCGATCGCCTGCTTCTGTCCGGTGCGGAATGATGCGTGCCCAAAATATTGCTGTAACAGCTTTTCCGGCTGGTTCATGTTTCCTGACCGTCCTCTCCCTCTGCCAGCAGATCTTTCTGCCAGCGTTTCAGTTCTTCCCGTGCAGTTTCCAGCAGCAGCACGCTGGGATTTTCACCGCCCATGATGCGGGCGATCTCATGGACACGTCCCTCCGGTTCCAGTACCATGACATGGGTTTCCGTCCGCGTGCCCTCGGTCTGCTTCTCGATCATGAGGTGCTGATCTGCCATTACGGCAATCTGGGACAGATGCGTCACACAGAGCACCTGCCGCAGCTGTCCCACTTCCCGCAGCTTCATGCCGATTTTCTGGGCAGCCTTGCCGCTGACACCGGTGTCGATCTCGTCGAAGATCAGCGTGGGAATGCTGTCCCGATCGGCAATGACACACTTCAGAGCCAGCATGATGCGGGACAGTTCACCGCCGGAAGCGATTCTCGCCAGCGGACGGGGTTCTTCCCCGCGGTTGGCAGAAATCAGAAATTCCAGACTGTCCATGCCGTGAATGGTCAGCTTGCCGGTGGTATGTTTCCCCACCAGGATCACGTTGGGCATATTCAGAAATGCCAGCTGTTCCGTCACGGCAGTGATAAAGCGTTCCAGCGTCTGGGCACGGTATTCCGACAGTGCCTTCGCCTGTGCGGAAACCGTTTCCAGCAGCTGTGCCTTCTGCTCCCGCAGGGCAGCGATCTCTGCGGTGTCGCCCTGCATCTGTGCCAGTTCTTCCTCTGCACGGTCACGGCGTTCCACCAGTTCGTCACCGGTACACTGATACTCCCGACTTAGCCGCCGGATCTCCAGCATACGCTTCTGCACCATCGCAAACCGCTGGGGGTCTAAGTCCATGCCGTCCCGCAGACTGCGGCACTCCGAAGCAATGTCTGCCAGTTCAATGCCTGCCGCTGCCAGCCGTTCTCCCAGCACGGCAAACTCCGCCCGCATGTCGGAAAACGGCGACAGTTCTTCTGCCGCCGCCTCTGTCAGAAGTACTGCGGAACCGTCGGCATCTTCGCCGTCGATTGCCTCCGCTGCCGCCTGCAACGCCGCGGCAATGCTCTCGGCGTGCTGCAGCAGGTTCAGTTCTTCTTCCAGTGCCTCTTCTTCGCCCTGTTCCAGTCCCAGTTCGTCCACTTCTGCCACCAGTGCTTTCAGCTGCTGCCGGCGGTGTGCCTTGTCCTGTTCCTGTTTTGCCAGATGATTCAGCCGCTTCGCTGTCTGCTGTAACTGCCGGAATGTTTCCTGATACTGGTGCAGCAATGTGTCATCTCCGCCGAAAGCGTCCAGAATCTGCAAGTGGCACTCCGGTGCCAGCAGCACCTGATTGTCGTGCTGCCCGTGAATGTTGATGAGAGCGTCACCGATCTCCCGCAGCACCGAAACTGTTGTGGTATGGCCGTTCACCCGTGCCGCACTGCCGCCGTCTGCGGCGATCTCTCTGGTGAGCAGCAGCTCATCGTCGGTGTGGGAAATGGAAAGTGCGTCCAGTCTGGCACAGACCAGCGGATCCAGATGCGTGAAAAGTGCCGTCACCACTGCCTTTTTGCAGCCTGTCCGCACAATATCCCGCGTGACACGCTGTCCCAGAACCGCATGGATCCCGTGCAGCAGAATCGATTTTCCGGCACCGGTTTCACCGGTAAACACATTCAGATGCGGTGAAAAGGGAATCCGTGCATGGGCGATCACCGCCAGATTCTCGATCTCCAGTTCAGCTAGCATTAAAACCCTCCTGTTTCCATCAGCTTTGCGAAGCTGCCGGCAAATTCTTTTGCCTGTGTTTCTGTCCGCAGCAATACAAAAATGGTATCATCTCCGGCAATGGTTCCCACCACATCTTCCCGATGCATGGCATCTAACGCCGCCGCCACTGCCTGTGCCGTGCCGGTACGGCAGTGAATCACTGCCACATTTCCGGCAAAGTCGGTACGCAGGGCAGCGTTCTGCAAAATGCCGCCGTTGACTTCCTGCCGCACCGGTGCCGTATAGCATGCCCTGCCGCTGCCACGCCGTTCCTTGGTCAGCTTCAGTTCCCGAATATCTCTGGAAAGCGTTGCCTGCGTCACCGCAAACCCGTGTTCCTCCATGCGTTCCCGCAGCACTTCCTGCGTGGGAATCTCCTCTGCTGCAATGAGCGAAAGAATGGTATCCTGCCGCTTTTTCTTCATGTGTTCCTCACGTCCTTCCCGCTTTCAAAGACTGCATCAGCTTCCGGCTCAGCGAATCAAAAAAGGTATTGCCGCTAAGGTCCAGAATTTCCAGCGTCTGGTCAGAGCCGGAAATTTCCATGACCCGTCCCTCCGGAAACGGCTCCGGTTTTTCGCCGTCTGCACAGAAATAGGCATCATATTCCTCCCGCACCCGCAGGCTCACCTGCAAATCGTTGTGGGGAGAAAACAGGATCGGTCTGGCAGAAAGCGAGTGGGGACAGATCAGGTTCATCTCAATGCAGGAAAATTCCGGTTCGATAATGGGACCTCCGGCAGAGAGGGCGTAGGCAGTCGAACCGGTAGGCGTGCTGAAAATCACGCCGTCTGCCCGATATTCACCCAGCACCACGTTGTTGCGGGAAACGGTAAATTCAATGACACGGGAAAAGTTGCGGGAGATCACGATGTCATTCAACGCCGTCAGTTCCCGCAGGCAGGTGCCGGTCTTGTCCAGCACCTTGCCACGCAGCAGCATGCGTTTGGAAACCCGATAGTCCCCCGTTTGCAGCCGTGCAATTTCACCGATCTGATCCGGCTCCATAGATGCCAGAAAGCCCAGCCGTCCGGTGTTGATGCCCAGCAGCTTTGCCTTTGTGCCCACCACGTGACGGGCACAGTGCAGAATGGTGCCGTCCCCGCCGATCGCCACTGCTACATCTGCGTCCTGCACTGCCTCCAGAAACGGAGCGTAACAGATAAAGGACATATCTCCCAGCAGTCCCAGACAGCGGAGATCTGCCCAGACTTCCATGCCGTTCCGGTGCAGTGCCAGACAGACCTTTCGGGCAACTTCCGGTGCGTTGCCTTTTTGCAGATGATGAAATAACACGACTTTCATTTCGTCTTCTCCTTCTTTGCCTGTGCGAATGCCTGCTGTACCACTGCGGCAATTTCCGGCAGATACGCCGCTTCGCCGCCTTTTTGTACAACGGCGAGATACTCAATATTGCCGGAGCCGCCCTGAATGGGCGAAGGGCACAGCAGCTGTACAGTCAGCCCCTGTGCGGAAAACAGCTGCAAGATGTTGTTCAGCACCTGCATGTGCACGCGGGAGGACTGCACCAGTCCGTTTTTCCCGATGTTTTCCCGTCCCGCTTCAAACTGAGGCTTGATGAGCACCACGCCCTGTGCCCCTGTCCGCAGCAGCGGCAGCACGTAGGGCAATACATGGTGCAGCGAGATGAAAGACACGTCCGCCGAGAAGAAATCCGCCGGCTGTTCCAGCTGTTCCGGTGCAATGCTGCGAACGTCTGTTCCCTCCCAGTTTACCACGCGGGAATCCTCCCGCAGGGACTGCACCAACTGTCCGTGTCCCACGTCAATGGCGTACACCTTTGCAGCTCCGTGCTGGAGCATGCAGTCGGTAAAACCGCCGGTAGATGCTCCGATATCCAGACAGACCATTCCCTCCAGAGAGAGCCGCATCTGCTGTACCGCATGTTCCAGTTTCAGACCGCCCCGCCCCACAAAGGGAATGTCACTGCCCTCCATGGCGATCCGGTCGGTTTCCGAAACGGCAAACGCCGGCTTGGTACAGACCTTGCCGTTCACAGAGATCTGCCCGTTCTGAATCAGCGTTTTGGCACGCTGGCGGCTGGGCACCATACCCTGCTGTACCATTACCGCATCAAGCCTTGCCATGTTTTGCCTCCTGCTGCATATCCTGATAAATGGCATGCTCCGACAGCCCCATAGTTTCCATTTGAGAATCCGTAGAAGCCTGCGGCAGATATGCCTTGGGTGCTACCCGCCGGTAAGTGCCGCGGAAGCCGCGTTCCAGCAGCAGATCTCCCAGCAGCTGGGAGATCCCGCCGTAATAGTATGCCTCCTCCAGAAATACCACATGGGCATAGGACATGGCAATTTCCACCACGCCCTCTGCCAGCGGGAAAATGCGTGTCAGCTTTAGCAGGTCACAGAACACGCCTTCCTCCGCCATGCGACGGCTGGCACGGTACAGGTGATCGTACACCCTGCCGTAGGAAATATACAGGGTATCTGTTTTTCTGCCGGAAACGTGAGTGTATTCGGTGTTCAGGGCAGTCTTGTCAAAGGAAACCTTTTCGCTGCCTCTGGGATACCGGATGCATGCCAGCCCCTTATCCCGATAGAGTGCCCGCCGCAGACAGAGCCGCATCTCCTCGTAGCATGCCGGTGCATAAATTACCGTATTGGGCACCGTGCAGAGGAACGACACATCGTACAGTCCGTGGTGGGTTTCGCCGTCCTCGCCGACAACGCCGGCACGGTCGATCCCCAGCACCACATGCATGCCGCCAATGGCAACATCGTGCATCAGCTGGTCATAGGCTCTCTGCAAAAAGGAAGAATACACCGCAAATACCGGCAGTTCTCCCATAGAAGCCAGTGCCGCGGAAAATGTCACGGCGTGCTGTTCGGCAATGCCCACATCATAGTACCGGTTCGGGAACTCCCGTGCAAAATGGTGCAGTCCTGTGCCCCCGCCCATTGCTGCCGTTACGGCACAAATGCGGGGGTCGTGTTTCGCCAGCTGCACCAGTTCTTTGCCAAACATCTCCGAATAGGAATCCGCAGCGGAAACCTCCGGATTGCCGGTTTCAATGTCAAACTTGGAGATTCCGTGATACTCCGACGGCTTTGCCTCTGCCGGTGCGTAGCCCTTGCCCTTGACGGTATGTACATGGATAAACACCGGACGGTGATATTCCTTTGCCGCCAGCAGCACTTCTTCCAGTTCCACCAGATTGTGGCCATCCACCGGTCCCAGATAGACGAAGCCGAAATCCTCGAAGATCGTTGCCGACTGCAACAATACGTCCCGTACAACGCTCTTGGAATTCTTGATGACTTTCGCCACAGACGGACCGATCACCGCGGTGCGGTTCAGGCGGCGTTCCACCGCCTTTTTGGTGCGGACGTATCCTTCACTGCTCCGCATGGAGGACAGGTAGCGTGCCAGTGCCCCCACGTTTTTGGAAATGGACATCTCATTGTCATTGAGGATCACAATGAGATTATTCCTCGATTTTCCGGCATTGTTCAATCCTTCATAGGACAGCCCGCCGGTCATGGCTCCGTCCCCTACAACGGCAACGGCAAAATGCTCCTTGTCCCCGTGCAGCCGCATGCCCTCTGCAATGCCGCATGCCACGGAGATCGCAGTGCTGCTGTGCCCGCTGATGAAGCTGTCGTGTTCTGATTCGTTTGGCTTCGGGAAACCGGAGATGCCGTTTTCCTGCCGTAGGGTCGAAAATCGTTCCAGCCGTCCGGTCAAAATTTTATGGGTATAGCACTGATGCCCCACGTCCCAGACGAATTTATCTTCCGGCGAATCAAACACACGGTGCATCGCCACCGTCAGTTCCACCGACCCCAGATTGGAAGCGAGATGCCCGCCGGTTTTGGAAACAGTTTCTATGAGAAGACTTCGAATCTCCGCACAGAGTGCGGTACACTGTTCCGGCGAAAGTGCCTTCAGATCGTCCGGCGAGTGCAGACGCTCCAACAGGTGCTCCTCTGTTTCCGAAATTTTCATATATTCCATGTTTTTGTTTTCTGCGGCTCCCTTGCCGGCGGCACATTCCGCGGCAGTTCCGCAGGATTCACTCCTTCGATTATTTTTCACGGCACAGCAGTTCCCGTGTCAGATCCAACAGGAATTCATGCTGCGGGAACTGGGACAGGATCTGTTCTGCCTCTGCCGTCAGTGCTGCTGCACGCGTCTTGGCAACTTCCAGCCCCAGCAGGGTGACAAACGTGGTCTTGCCCTCTGCGGCATCGCTGCCCACCGGCTTGCCCAGCACTTCGGAGGTACTGGTCACGTCCAGAATATCGTCCACGATCTGGAATGCCAGCCCCAGCTTTGCCCCATACTGATCTGCCAGTGCGACCTGTTCTTTCGGAGCAAATCCCGCTGTACAGCCCAGCCGGCATGCTCCGCGAATCAGGGCACCGGTCTTGGCGGCACACATGGCTTCCTGTTCTTCCAGTGTGACATCGCTGCGTTTCTCGTTTGCCATATCCATGATCTGACCGCCGACCATACCGGCTGCACCGGTTGCCGAAGTGAGGATTTGCAGCAGTTCCACTTTCATTTCCGGTTCCAGTATCGGATCACGCAGAATTACGGCAAATGCTTCTGTCAGCAGGGCATCACCTGCCTGCAACGCCACAGCATGTCCGAATGCCTTATGACAGGACGGCTTGCCGCGGCGGTAGTCGTCGTTGTCCATTTCCGGCAAGTCGTCATGGATCAGAGAAAAGGTGTGCACCATTTCAATGGCACATGCTGCCGCCATTGCCTGCTCCTCCGAGCCGCCGAAAATCCGGCAGAATTCCAGCACCAGCACCGGACGGATCCTCTTGCCGCCGGCTTCCAGAGAATACCGCATGGCTTCCACCACTTGTGCCTGCCGCCGGGTTTCCGGTGTCACCTGCACATATTCCAACAGTTTTGCATCTACCTTTGCCGCCAGTTCTTCCAGATACGCCTTATGCTTTGCTTCCATCATGAACCTCCTGTTCCTGTGCCGGCACCGTCTGCTTGGAAATTTGCAGCTTTGCTGTCTGCAATTCTTCCTGACAGGATACCGCCAGTTCCATGCCCTTGTGATACAGCTGCACCGCTTCTTCCAGCGGCAGGTTGCCCTGTTCCAGCTTCTGTGTCAGTTCCCGCAATTCCTTCATGTGTGTTTCAAATGCCATACGTCTGCTCTCCTTCCTCAAAAACACGAAAATACGTGGTGTTGTCTTATCTTTCTGGCAATACCGCACAAAGATTGTGCGACAGATGCGTCGTCAAATTTTTCGTCAGA
>ERZ791716.287-NODE-287-length-30030-cov-6.829958_pt1 | contig 30030 bp, 19 predicted proteins | sample MGYA00510049_ERZ791716 | MGnify/ENA primary metagenome ERZ791716 (study PRJEB30046, sample SAMN00715135) | human gut metagenome | study: EMG produced TPA metagenomics assembly of the A metagenome-wide association study of gut microbiota in type 2... | reverse complement strand
ATGGTGTGGATACGACCGGGAAGTATCCGAAGGCGGGGACTTTCTTCCTGCGTCCGCGAATGGAATTCACCAAAGGGATGCTGGGACGAACGGAAGACGACTTGTATTACAATCAGCTAAAGCGAGCGCTGGAAAGTAATGTTGTCAATTTCACGAATCTGAACACGACGGATGAGAAGGAAATCGGGCGACTCGCAAGACGCAGCAGCTCAACCGCGCAAGCCTCCTATGAAGCGCTGGGTGTAACGAGCGGTATCATGAAAGACCTGATGCCTGTTCACTTCAGCAAACGAAGTATCCCGATGGTTGACTCGAATGTCGCCAGTGTTCCAGCGGGCATTGTCGCCCGCCCACGCAAAGATATGTTCATTATTCCGTCGCTGACCCCGGAAGACGCGAAAAAGGGAGAGCTCCCGAAAGACCCGAATATTCGGTGGGGGAAAGAAGCACAAAAAAAATTAACAGGAAAGTCCGCTTATGTAACCGCAGAGGAATCGTGGTTCACGAATCTGGCGCACATGCACGGCGACCGTTCGCTTGGCAACGGAAAGTATGGCAACGTATATCAAGATCCGTCGATTGTAAACGATTTGCCGATGTTCATCATGGACTTTTCCGACCGGCTGACGCAAACAGACGCAAACGGCAGACCGATTCGCGGCGCAAACGGCGCCCCAATGGAAAACGCAGAGACGCAAAAGGAAGTTGCGAAGCTGTTTCAGCGAAACACGCCGCTGCAATATACCTACAACGGGGAACAAAAAACGTACATGTACCCGCGCTATGAAACAAGTTTCGGCGGCAAAAAGCGCGGATATGTTCCTGTCACCGCAAAGGGCGGCGGGGTATACTTCATTCGCGAGAACGATTATGTCGCGGAATCGAAAAAGTATCTGGAAGGGCTGGGCGCAAACGTATTTGATAATTTCCGCTCAAAAGGGTATCAATTCACATCCTTTGAAAAAGCAAACAAGGATTTGGAAGCATTCAACCGTTCCATCACGGGCAGCATTCCGTTTACGCAGCTTGGCGGCATCAATCCAAATATTGATAAAGTCGGCGTTGTGGACATTTCTGCCCTGTTCCCCTTCAATGCCAAAGACAAGGAATCGCAGCTCCCGATTGACGGCTCGATGCTGATGATGCCGGGGTATATTCCCGGTGGGGACGCGATTATCCGCGCACCGTTCATGAACGGTAAAGGCGTTGCGCAGAGTTTCGACTACAAAGGCTATTTGCGTGATTTATTCGGCTTAAAAGAAGGAGAACCGTTCTATCTGCCGGGCGTTAATATGCCGGATGACCTGAACAACATCTATCAGAAAGCCGGACTTGCGGGAATTCAAAAGCATAAAACTTATGGCGGAAATCAGTATCAAGACACGCTCAGCAAATATTTCGTGGAGATCATGGGGTTGGATGCGCTGATTGACAAGAGTTTAATCAAGTCAACGATTCTTGATCCCGGCACGGGCAGCCGTTTTACAGGTGAAGCGGCAAACAAGGAAATCCAGAGAAGGATGCGTTTCTTTGGGCCGGAAGGGTTATTCCGCGTGGTAGATACGGCAGAAGGACACTCGACGAATCGTCAGACAAGCCTCAGCACGCAGATCGGGCAGAACTTGATGATGACTCCGGAAGAAATCAAAGAGAACCGCGACAAGCATTTGCAATTCATTAAGGATTTGCAAACGAACCCGGAAGTGCAAAAGGCAAGGGTTTTCAACACGGATAGTGCACTGGACGTGGCTTTCCGAGTGAATCCGACAATGCTGCAAAACAGTCCGGCAGCGCAGACGAAATTGCAGCAACGTATCATGTCGGAAGAACAGGCGCTGCGAGAAGGAAAACTGTTTGCGCCGGGCGAACTCAGCATGGAAATTGCGCTGGCGAACTACGGCAGCGTGCTTGCTTCCGCAGGCATGAAAAACGGGTATCGAGTGCAAAACAACGATTTGCTGAATATGTTTGCATTAGGCGAAAATCAATTCGCGACAAGCGATTATCAGAAATTCTTAGGGAAGACGGTTGCAACCGACCGTTACCCGTCAACGGTCGGTCAAACGAGCGCGTATGAAGTTCAGGAGAAACTCTCACAGGCGATTCGCAGCGGTGCATACGGGCTGAATCCGTATGGCGTTTATTACAACCCGTCAGCACTGGCAAAAATGGGCGGCGGTGACTTCGACGGCGATACAGTTCAGATTATTGTAGGGAAAATCGCGGAAGTCGCAAAACGAACATATGAAATTCGCAGCAAACAGTTAGCCCCATATAAAGCAAAAAAACAAGCGATAGAGTCGGAATTTAAAAAGATGGAAATGCCAGGGAATGGAACGATTGATGAGAATTTTATCGCCAGCGCGGTTGCGAGACAAGCTGGGATGACAATTCTTTTAGGTTCAGTCTCAAACGTGCAAGATGCTCTTGAGCAGGGAAATTGGGATGATCCTAACTGGGTAGCGCAAATTGGACGAGCAGCATCTGTTGATGCTTCGCGCGCCTATGATATTGACTCCACCTTCTTGAAGACAGGTGTTGCAGCACCATTTACAGACGCAATGTGGAACGCGATGAAGATGGGCAGACCGTTTACGAGCATTTACAAGAACTTAAACAGCGCGATTACGGCGAATGACTTCTCCAAGATGCCGAAATTGTCCACGGCCAATTTTCCATCTATTTTCAGCAGTACGTCTGCGCTGATGATGGCTTCGATGGCTGAAATGCCGCTGTCAAACGAAAACATTGAGAAAATGTTGCAGCAGCAGATGATTCAGGAAGGGTTTTCTTCCGAGGATATAGACGAAAACGTTCCTCACGAAAAAGATACGGCGCGAAAGGCAATGGCGCGGTACATCAACGCTTCCAACAAAATTAAGACGGCAGCATTAACGCGCGGTGCGATCGCGTCGGATGAACAGTATAGTGATCTTCGAGTGCGATTACAAATATTCAAGACACTGCTGGACAAAGAACGCCGGAATACCAATTCGGATGACGTAGCGGCAAAAGCGAAACTCGACGAAATGGAGAAGGTGTATCAACATCAAATCGAGCAACTTCGTTTCGCTCGGCTTTATGGATTAACCAAAGAAGCGGTTGATGCGGGGAAAGGGTATGCCGCTGGCGGGCTGTTCAAGAATAATCCGATTATGGGGCAGGAAAGCGAATTTCAGCTTGCGCTTCAAAATCAACGGGATGCGGACACCCTCACTGATCTTCAGCGATATTCAGCCGCAGCGGAAATCGCGACAAACGGCGTGACGAACGCGATGCTCAAACAGAGCATCGGTGCGACGGATGATTTTGGTGATTTTTCGGAAGCACAAAAGGAAATATCCAGAGTCGCGGAGAAAACGAAGAAGGATTTACGATACTCATACACTCAGATGAGCAAGTTCTCCAGCGATAAAAAAACAGATCAAGATGAATGGTACAACCGTTGGGGCAGGAGAATGCGCGGCGAAACGGAGATATTGAAGCCTACAACGTTTGAGCAATTTCTGGGCACAGCTTTTCATAAAGCGGTGCAAAACTGGGAAATGCGTCGAATCGCAGTGCAGAACGGGGAACAAACAGATGACCTGACGGCAGAGGAAACGCTAAAGTTTTTCGAGGAAGAATTGTTGAAGCCTTCAAAGAACGATAATAAGCAATTCTTCCAGAGAGATGAAAACGGCAACCTTGTGCAGGTGCTGGAAACGAACAAAAAGAACAAGAATAAACTTTCCGACGCTCGTAATACGCTTTCTCATCTGCAAAACATCTACGATCGTAATAAATATGATATTGTCGGCTCAGAATACATATTAGATAAGAATAACGGCATTCTTCCGAACGGCGCGAAGGTGTTCGGGGCGCTGGACTCGGTGGTTTATAATAAAGACACGAAGCAGTATGAAATCTGGGACTGGAAAGCACGTGCCGGTGGGCACGATGAGCGCCAATTATATTACTATCAAGCGTTATGGGAAGCGGCAGAAAGACGAAAGCCGGAAAAAGACAGACAGCAGATTGGCGGATTGAAATTCTTCGGCTATCTGGAAAACGGAAAAACGGAAGAACTTCCACTGGATGAGAGCAAAGTCAAAGAAGCAGTAGAATGGGCAAACAGCGTCTATACAAACATTAACTCGCTTATGGCAGCTACGGGGCTGGACGAATCCTTGCTGGAACTCGCCAGAAGCGGAGGCAACCGATGGACGCAGTACAAAACGCCAGAAGAAGTGCTGGGCGTTATCTCGCGGGCAAGATATGCCGGAGAAGCGGTAAACACTGCGAATCCGCTGGCAAAAGGCTATACGGTCAATTATGGCGCGGGGAAACCGGATCATACGGTTGATGAGATCACAAATCAGTCTAACAGAGCTTATATGGCGCGAGAAATATACAGTGCGGACTATGATGCGCTAAACGCAACAGAAAAGGCGACTATTGACGCAATGTCGCCAGACGAGTTGGCGGCACGACGTGCGCAAGCGGAATACGCGAACACAATGAACCGGAACACGGGCAAAGGTATTGCGAACGCGTTGAACGTGCAGAACAAAGCGAACACGTTGGAAGACAGAATTAAGAAATATTCAAGTGACTTATTTGTCCGGCGGCTAAAAGCGAACGACGAGCGTTTCAACCCATGGGAAAACACGGCGAATGAACTCAAAGGATTTGACACTCAAATCGAGAATCTGACGAACATGGGGCTGGACAGCCTTGCCGTTGATCAATTGGAAACCCTGAAAAATCAGGCTTTTGAAGATTATCGGAAAACATTGCAAATCGTCGCGCCAGCAGAACTGAATCGCTTTTCGGAAAGCATCGAGAAAACCATGAATGCGCCGAAGAAAAAGACAGCGACCAGCGATTATCAAGGGCAATACGCGGCGCTCCAAAAGGAATTCGAGCAGAGAACGCAAGCCTACAATCAGCTGATGAAAGATCAGTCGGTTGAAATGCCCCCTGACGCGAATGACGCGATGGCAAAAGCAAGGGAGAGCTTTCACAAATATCGGGATTCTTTGCTGACGCAGCGGGCGAACGCATTTGACCTTGATATGCAAAAGACACAGCAGATGCTGAGCAAAGGGAAAATCACGGACGCGCTGCAAATGCAATTGCAAATGGACGCGGCGCGGCAAAGTATTGCGGACAGACGAAAGCAACTGGAACTTGATTACGGAAAAGACGGCATTCTGAGCGGCAATACGAAGCAATATCAGGCGGAAAAGGCGAAACTGGATGAGTTGGAAAGCAAGTATTTGCCGGAATATGAACGCAGGTTGCAAAATGAGTCTATGGCAAAAAGCGACCGCCAGCTTCGCCAATTCGAGAAATTCCAGCGGAACAGCGCTTCCCCCCGGCGCGGCATGTATGCGCAGATGTACGAACGTCGGCTGGGCAACATCGACGCGCTGAAGGATTACAAGACGGCGTTCACGGAAGGTCAGCAGACGTGGAAAGACCGCATGGAAGCCATCAAGACAGACTGGGTGAACAAGAACGGGGAAGGCGAAGGGTATAAGCAGCTCGACACGTACAAGCAGGCTGCCTCGATGGTGCAAAAGTACGGGACTGCATTAAGCAACACACAGAAACAGTTGGATAGCTTCGGGAACAGTCACACGAAAATTGCCTCTGGGGTGGACGCGCTGAAAGCGTCGATGGGAAACATGATGACAATGTACGCTCGTCGGTTCGCTCGTCAGCTTATCCAACAGGCGGCACAATTTGTAAAGCAGTATGACGCAGCAATTACGGAGATTCAGGTTGTTACGCGCAAGTCCGACGAGGAAGTCAACAAATTAGGGGACGACATGATGCAGGTCGCGAAGGACTTGAAGGTCAGTTTCTCGGACGTGGCAAAGGCAACGACAGAACTTTATCGTCAAGGTTTAAGCGACGAAGAAGTAGATGAACGTCGTGAACAGGTACTGAAATTTTCCAAGGTTGCAGGAGTTAGCGCAACAGATGCGACAAAATTGATTACGGTCGGTGTGAACTCCGGACTTTTCAAAGACGCAAAAGAAGTGACGGATGTCGTCACCGCGCTTGGTGATAGCGCGGCGACGAACGCAGGACAGATTCAGAAGGGTATTCAGAAAGCTGGTTACGCGGCAAAAGAAGCGGGTGTTTCTGGTAAGGAACTATCGGCGATGCTGACCGTTATTACTGCCGGAACACAGTTGTCAGGCAACGTGGCTGGTACGACGCTTCGTAACGTGTTCAGCCGAATCAACCGAGTAAAGAATCCGAATGAAGTCGTCTACGACGAAAAAGGCAATGCAATGACCGCGAACACACTCGCGGCTGTTTTAAATTCTGCCGGTATCAGCATGTATGAGAACGGACAGATGAAGGGCACCACACAGATTCTAACAGACATCGGCAAGGTCTGGGACAGCTTGTCTGACAACAAGAAGAATCAGATCGCATATCAGTTAGGCGGCACACAGCAGTACAGCAACGTGGCTGCATTGATGGCTGGCTTCGCCGAAACGGATGAAAACGGGCAGACGCTGATGGAAAAGTATTTGCAACTTGCGGACGAATCGGGAAATATTGTAGATGAGAAATATGTAGATCAAGCAGACAGCTTAACTGCGGCGCTGACGAACTTGTCAAACGCATTCAACGCTTTGACAGCTTCAGTGACAGACAGCGAAGCGATTAAAGGGTTTGTTAATGTTCTTGCAACTGCTATTGAAGGCGTTGGTAAATTGAATAACGCTTTAGGCGGCATTCCATCACTGTTGGCGACTATTGGAATTGCAGCGTTTGCGCTTAAAGCAATTTTAGGAACTTCATTGTTGCCCATAATTGGAACAATCGGTTCTTTATTGGCAATAGGTTATTTAACCAACAGCAATAGTAATTCTACAAGCACAACATCCAATATCTCAACGACTTCTGTAGCTCAAAAAAAAAACAAAACAAAAATTGATGAAGACTACGAAAAGGCAAAGAGTTTATTAAAACAAGCCTCTGAAATTAGCGAAAAAGCAGAACGTGGCAAAGCTACTCAAGAAGATGTCTCTGTTTACAACAACGCAGCTATTCAGCTTCGTGAAATGGGCATCTCGTGCATGAAAACAATTTCAAGCATTGATGACTTGAGTGATGAGGCTAAAAACGTTGCAAATCAACTAAATGATGCGGCAAACCAAATAAAAGATAAGAACGATAATGATACAAGAGATTTTGCAATGGAAAAAGCGAACGATTTGTATGCAGCTGCAAGAAGGGATACTCAGCCGGTTTCTCTTGCATCTGCTTGGCTTAGCGATTTGTCATACTATGACGGGGCGGGAAAACTCGCTCTTGAAATAAAACAAAACTATCCGGATCTATTTAATGCTCTTGAAAATACTGATGAAAACTTCAACGATATATACAGTTCTTACATTTCTAATGGCGGAGAGCCGCTTCATTTGCCGAACGGTGTTGATCTTGAAGGAATCAGGTTTGGGCATCCTGAAGATAGTAAATTTACAAGTTTTATGTCTGGCTTATTATTGAATGGAATGCTGAATGATGTAATTTTAGCAGGAGATCATTCATCTGTTGGAGCTTATAAAGGTGACTTCATATCTAATGATAAAATTAAAGATTTCAATTATAGAAACGCCGTTGCGTCCGACCCTGCCGTTCTTGCCGCAGTAATAACTCGATATTTCAAACTGGGAGATACATGGCTAGCAAACCCGTTTGTAAGTGAATTGCCTGATATTGCAGTTAGATTTGGAGACAATTTACAAACGTATATTTCTAAATTTTATGAATCGATGTTGGGGGAAAATTCTGAACTTGCTTCTGCTTTAACCTCAAAAGCGGTGGCAAGTTTAAACGAAACAGACATATCAGGACTAGACGAGCAGAGTAAAGCAGACCTTGTTAAAATGATAGTTGTAACTCCGTTTACTTACAGTGACGGCCGTTTAATGTCTCCAACCGACTTTTCTGCAAAAGCGGTAAACTTAACAGGATATGTAGATCCTGATTCTCTTCCCTTTGACCTTAGCACGAGTTCTGCATCTGCGGCAGCAATGTACACGTCCCATAAGTATGGCAATGCGTATTCTGAATTCTATGATGCGTTAAGAAGTACCTATGGAACAAGGGGTAGCGCGAAGGAAATGTTTGAGGCAGCACAAGAAAAAATTGCCGAGATTCCAACAATTGAAGGTTTGATTGCCGATGAAGACAATGCTGATATAAGCCGTATCGTTTCTGGGTTCTATGATAAAAATGGAAATGTTCGTCAAAATTTAACAATGGAAGATTTACTGGTACTTATGTCGGTAGTTGCTGGACATGACAGTAGAATTTTCTCAGACGTTACATCTAAAAAAGAAAAGCAGGAGAGTATTCTTGCAAATGGGGTTCATCAACGATTGAAGAATAACCCGTATAGATATAAGAATTGGAATAATCTCGGTTATGCTACAGAAGAAACAACGCAGGCAGCTCAAGAAGCGTTTAAAGCTATAGTCGGCGAAGACGTAATGAACACTTATCTGACCGCTGGCACATATTCGCCTTTAGGACTGAAGACTCGCAAGTACTTAAATGATTATGTTGAACGTAAGATTCAAACATACGGAACAAATAAATCTGCATATAGCGATTTAGATTATGCCACAACTGCAAGAGATGTACTGAACGATATGGAGTCCTTCGACGATGTGGGAACCAGAAAACAGTTCCTTCAGAATTTACCATCAGAGCTTGTTTCAGAACTCAATAACATTGATTCTTTTAAGGATTACACCGATTTGTTGCAAATGACTGATTACGAATTGTCTCAAGAAGGACTTTCAGCAGATGACGTGTCTAATGCACGAAACAAGGCGTTTGCAGCAATTGACGAAAAGGCAATAAAAAATCAATTGAAATTCAATGACGCACTGGACGAAACAGTTTCTTTGCTTGCACAGATAAAGAAGGGCGGTTCGGATGCTGCATCGGCTATGCAGACCATGTATAGCAAAACGGAAAAACTCGCGAATGCAAAATGGGCGATTTCCCAGTATAAAAGTGGGCAGCGAACAGACTTGGTGACTTCAACGTTGGCAAGCAATTTCGAGGGAGTCGATCAAACTTCATTGAAATACGCATCGGCAGAAGCTGCGGATATGTACGTAAAAACATTCGAGGCTTCGCTAGAGGACAAAACTGATGATATGGAAACTGTACTTGGCACAAATCTGACGGAAGCACTTGCAGAGCTAAATCTCGATGATTCTGTGATTGTACCATCTATCGATTTGAGTACAGGAGCAATTAACATTAGTGGCTTTGTAGATGCACTAAATGAAACAGGTGATTCAGCAAGTGCGGCATTTGCTTCTCTTGTCCAGTCTCTTGCTTCTCTTGGAGCAGAATTCTTTATCGATCTTACTGACCATAGTGTTCAAGTAAAACTTGGTGGAATGAAATCATCTACGCCGCATTCTTCTGGTGGCGGTGGCGGCAAGTCTGATGCTGATAAACTTGTTGATAAAATCAAGAAAGGTCAAGCATTATACGAGCACCGTGTTAAGATGGTTCAATATAAGCAGACAGAATATACGAATGCAGACGAGCTGACAAATTACGGTCGCATGATTGAAAAGGAAATGGAGATTGAGCAATCTTATCTTCCAGTCGTGCAAGAGAATATTCAGAAGCTAAAAGAGCAAATGGCAAAAACCAAAGTCGGTTCAGATGACTGGTATACGTTGCGAGACGCTATTCTGAGTGCAGAGGAAACGTATGAAGAAATCAACAAAACGCTGGATGAAAACAAAAAGAAGCTGGAAGAAAACCAGCAAGCGATTCTGAAATTGCATACTGATCTCGAAGATTCTGTGACGGAAGAAATCAAGAACCGAATTCAGAAAGAACGCGACATGACCGATGGCGCAGTAACGATGCAGGAGACGATTCTGAATGCAATTAAGAATAGGCTGTCGGAAGAATGGGAACTCCAGAAGAAAGACATTGAGAAGAAGAAAGAAGCATTAGAAGAAGAAAAGAGCTTAATCGATGAACGTTTGCAAGCTCGCAAAGATGCCGAGGACGAAGCCGAGAAATATGAAGAGCTGGCCGAGCTGAAGAAACAGCTCGCCAGCGTCGAAATGGACAGCAGCAGAACAAAAGATGCAGCACAGCTCCGCAAATCTATCGCTGATCTTGAGAAAGAGATTGGTTGGGATATTGCTGATAAGGAAGCAGATAACGCAAAGAATGAGATTCAAGATCAGATGGATGCCTACGACGACTATATTACCAAAGGCGACGAAGATTTAGAAGAGCTACTGAAAGACGCGAATAACTTCAGCGAGGAAGTCAACAATGTTCTAAAAATGAATCAGAGTGAATTGTTTGACTGGCTAAAGAACAACGTTAAGGAATACACGGAAAGTTTGAAAGATGCTCAGCAGCAGATGGTTAATTCGTGGTCGGATACATATAAGCAGATGATGGGCTTGACAGATACTTATTGGGATGAAGTGGCTGAAATCTTGAGTTCCAAAGAATCATATTTGGAATACATGAAAAACAGCGACGAATATCTCAATGCTTCGGACGATATGAAAGCACAGCTTCGCTATCAGTGGGAAGATGCGTATGACAAGTGGATTCTTGCGCTGAAAGACACGACAAATTACGATCATTTCGACAACGGCTTAGGTGATATGAGCGGCAGCGAGTACGGAACGGGAACAAGTTCCGGAACAGGGGCTGATGGAGACAAAAAGACGAATGCAGCGCTTGTAAAAGCAGCTATAGAAGCAGCAAAACTAAAATTGACAAACAGCTTGCCTTTCTGGACACACCTCCCGTCAGTGTCAGGTCTGATATACGGTAAAAGTTCAACAAACAATACAGATTGGACAGGTGCAACGATAGACCAAGATATACGGTCAACGGCGAAATATGGAACGGAATGGAGATACGCTCCTACTTCGAGTGAATTAGAGCAGATTATTAAAGGAAAATATGCTACTGGCGGCCTTGCGAACTACACAGGATTAGCATGGCTCGACGGTACACCGTCGAAGCCGGAACGAGTGTTAAACGCACAGCAAACGGAATCTTTCGAGCGGCTGGTAAACGTTATGGATTCGCTTCGTGCGTCTGGTGTTTCGCTGGAAAATCTGCGCAGCTCGATGCTGGACACACGAATCCATCTTCCGAATCTATCGCCGTCTATTGACCCGTCTACAATTGGTGGAAACATCGCTAATATTGGAGATGTCAACGTAACCATTGAGGAAGCAGAGCTGAACGACGACCGCGACTATGATGAAATTGCTCAGATTGTCGGCGAGAAGTTCGCCAAGGAAATCAGCAAGCAAGGCATCAACATTGCAAAATACAACTTCTAACAATAGGGGAGAGGCGCTTTGGGTGCGCCTCTCCCTACCTTAGGGGAAGGAGGAGAACCATGAACGGAGGATTTCGTTTTTGCGGCACAGATATTTCTGTACTTGGACTGGAATATGTGCCGGATATGAAAGATACCTATGTTTATGCTGGAACGCAGACACAGGTTAGCCAAGAAGTCTTTGAAGGACATGATGGCGGCTATTATTATGGTATGACAAAACAGCCGAAGGAATTTATGCTGCGCTGTATATTCCAAAACAAGGAAATTACCAAAGGGACAATCGCTCGAATCGACGGCTTTTTTCGTCGAGGCAGGACAGGTCGGCTTGTATTTGATACTATGCAGTGGCTGTGGTATACCGCAACGGTAATCAGTGTAGATGTGTCCCAATTAACAAATAGGAAAAACGGGTTTATCACAATTACGATGCGAGCCTATTATCCATTTGCGCGGCACGATTATTTATGGGTTACAGAAGATAATATGTTCGACACCTATATCTTGGAGAACTCTGGACTTCTGACAAAAGAACAGACACCGATTACTGTTTTTGAAAACATGACAGGGCATCACGAAATACTGCTTTACAATCCCGGCAGTGAACGTGCGGACGTAGCCATTCAGCTTGCAGGAGACGCAGGAGAAGGCGTACTGATTACCAACAAAACCACAGAGCAGAAGTGTCGTATGATGGCGTTCAACAAGGCGAAGACAAGCGAAGCTGGTAAGACCATCATGTGCGATTCTTTAAACGGAAAAGTAGTGCTAACAAACGGCAATGAAGCAGAACGAGCATTTCAATATCACGACTATGGATTTCTATCATTAGAACCGGCTTTTCCGATTCTGCGCAGTGTAGGAATCAAGACAGAAGCAGGAAGCAAAACGGCAAAAGTTATGACAGAAGAAGTGACAGACAGCTTGATTGGAAAATACGCTTATATAGATGGTTGTTGGATTAAGATTGCAAACATAACCGCTTCAAATGAAATTGTTTTATGCGAAGCGGCATTGACAACAGCAACAGTAAATACAAATATTGTCACCATGAATGAAATTACCGTGGACGTTGGGGCTGGTGGAGAATTGACAACTTTGGAATTCCAATATAAACCAACGTTTGCATAAGGTGGGATAAGGAATGGACAAAAGAACATTATCTCTTGCTATCTGTGATTACCAACAGCGTGTTCTGTGTCCTCTATATGACAGCGAAAGTAATGTGTCAGGGCAAGCAGAGGACGTATTTGTAACCACAGAGCGCAATGGATGGAAAGAACTTTCGTTTTCTCTTCCGTCCGTCTGCCAAACAGAAGACGGGACGGAAGAGAATTATCGACTCGAATATCTAAAAGCAGACTATTTGATTCGTCTCATAGATAATAATGAGACGGATTGGTTTATTATCTCTGAACCCAAAATCACGCATGAATCATGGTCGAAGAAAGTAGACGTGACGGCGGGGCATATTTCCCAATTACTCAAAATCAAGAATTACGGTTTAGAGTTTTCAGACAAAGAAGGAAATAACGTCGGCACAGCAGAAGAGCTGCTGACGACGATTTTGGACGGGACAGGCTGGTCAGTCGGGCATGTTTATCCGTTTGCAGAGAAGACTGGCGAAACGAAATACCGCTCTCTGAAAGCATCCACTAAAACAGGCGCTTTCAAATTGATCACGACTTTATGTGACTTATTTGAAGCAAAACCCGTTTATCATGGCGGCACGAGAACTGTTGATCTTTTGCCGATCAATCCGTTCTCGCAGCCAAAAGCAGGAATGCTGCCAGACTTATCGTTAGCGGATGAAGTGGTAGAACTGCATTATGGAAAGAACCTGAGCAATGTCAGCAGAACGCTAAACACAGAGAACATTGTCACAAAGCTATATGCGTATGGTTCTTACGGAGACAAAACAAACGGATATTGTGGAATCGACGAATGTACACATACGGAATATATTTATACTGTTACGGCGGATTGCGCGGTTGGAACGTACTGGTTCGCCTATGAAGATGAAACAAATGTTCGTGTTGTAAAACACTTCGCGTCGTCTACTCCGATTAAAATAGGAGATGTTCTTATTTTCTCAACGATGGATCCATCAACAATGCTGTATATCTGGAATGAAACGCAGGGGAAAATGTACCCTGTATACAGTGGCACAGATGGAACGGAACTTCCATCCACGGTTGAAAAAAAGAACGATGTGAAGAACTGGTTTCAATTTATCATGAATTTCGATTACTACAGGGAAGTCGGGCTGTTGACAGATGACATGCTGCAAATTGTTGCAGACTATCAGCGAAATGCGCCGAAGATGTTTGAGAAAATCAGCAAAGCATCTGCGAAAATGAGTGACGCACGGACAAAGCTATCTCAAACCATCGGCTATGTTGATTTTTGCCGCCTCGATATAGATCGAGACGAAGAGCTGTTGGACGACACCTATATTACGCTGGTGCTGAACAAGAAAAACCACTCAGATGGTGTAATATACCGCACGGACTATGACCAAATCAAGAAAAATCAATTCAAGTGGAGAGCAACGGATTCGCTCAACAAAGACGGCGACCCGATAAATAGTGCGGCGGGTATTGTGTATATTTTGCATGACACCAATCCGATCACTTGGGATAAGGCGTATTTAAAGAAGGTTTTCAATAAAGATAACCCAGATGCCATTACATTATGGGCGGCACGCGGGTCAATCGTCATCAATCCTCAGACAGATAAATTCTATTTATTTGCCTATAATAGCATCAACGGGCGGCTTGGTACGTTGGAATCCGCTGATGAATCAGCTTGCAAAGCACTAACAGAAGCAACGAAGCTGGTCACAGTGGAGCATCCAGTTCTATTTATAAACAGCAAGAATTTGACCTCAGAGCTGCCGGAACTTAACGGATATGGTTGGCGTTGGGTTTATCACGACGATAAAACAGCATCGGATTTCCACTTCTGTTATCAGGAAGAAGGAGACACGGCTTGGCACAATGTAATGTTTCAGGCAGAAGAACCGTTGCCATCCATTGGACGCTATTGGTATGATTGGCGCAATTCTGTGCTGTATCGGGCAGATAAGAGCGGCTGGAAACTTCTTGACACTGCGTCGGAAAAGCGCGTTGCGGCGCTATTTCCGACGGTCTATATGTATGGTAAGACAAGAGACAAGTATTATCAAGGCTTGTCAATGAACTATACTTATAAAGTACCGTCTGGTCAGACGCTTCCGGCTGGTAACTATTTCATTGAGAATGAGTACAATTCTTACTGGGCAGTAACAACGCAGGAAGAATTGGAATATGGAGATTCGCTCTATTACAACTATGATAATGGATGGATTACGCAAGTCAAGAATAAGGTAGAAACACAGCTAAGTTCAAAGGCTTATCGTTTTGATAATGTGTCCTATCATTCGGATAATCTACTGGCAAATCGGGAAGTGGAAGAAGGAAGTCTTAATGAAAAAGGCGAACTGGTAGAAACAACAGAAAAATGCAAAACGCAGGGGTATTATACAGTTGTTCCGAAGACGCAATATCAGGCAAGCAATTCCAATATATCGGCGACGGTGCATTATTATGATGACAAGAAACGTTGGATTTCCTGTGAAGCATTCATGTCAACATTTACGACACCAAGCGACTGTGGGTTTATCTGTATTGTATTCGATATGATAAAGACTGATTTCGACACACTGGATTACCAGATAGCAGCTATTGACCGGGACAATCTGATTATCATTAAAGATCTGAATTACAAGCGGCTTTTGCCTATAGAAACATCCGGAGACAACGTTGGTATTCTTTCTCTTATGGATTTATTCAGCAGCCTTAGCGAACTGACATATCAGACGTATTATGCAAAACTGAAACAATTGCAAGACGAATTGAAATCCATCGAGAAAAACATGACGGCTTCCATCGGCGATTTATACAGGGAAGGTTGGTGGCAAGATGACAGCTATGTAGACGGTGACGAACAGAAACTCTATGATGATGCGCTGAAAAATCTAAATGTTATTGCAAAACCGGAAGCCACGTATTCTATTAAATATCTGGATTTATACGATGCGAATGAAAACAATGCAGATTTTGGAGTAAACGAAGCGACAACAAGCGTGATGTGGCCTGACATTACAATGACATCTGCCGTGCATTTAATTGATCCTGACATTGCTATCAACACATGGGCGTATTTTGACAAAATCAAGAAGTGTTACGACCAGCCGAAAAAAACAACAATTTCGATCAACACGAATCTATCTACTATCTCGCAGCACAGCTTTGGAGACGTGATGACAAATATCGCTAACGTTGCAAGTCGGATGAAAGGAAACGAATCGTATTACGACAAGACGCTTTCTTCCGCAGCAAGTAAAGACGATATGGAAGATGTTGGCGTGGATGTAGTAAAGAACGAAAAGCAGCTCAACAACACGATACAGAACGTAGAGCAAATAGGAGATACGTTAATTACGCATGAAACATCGCTCATTCAGACACAGAATGAAATCGTTGCATCAGCGGAGCGGTTTACAAACGATACGAATCGTTTATCAAGCGCTCTTCGCATTGCGGCTGATAGCATTACGCAGGAAGTTAAGCGAGCAAAAGGCGCAGAAGAAACGTTATCCGGCAAGATAGAAACCACAGAAAAGAATATCAATTTGTCTGTGGAGAAAGTCATCAATGGTGATACACCTGTACAGAAAGTCAAGAATACGTCTGTGAACTTAGATACAGACGGTATCAATATGACGGGTGGAAAAATCAAGATGGGAGCGGAAACATCCATCGAGATGACAGCCGGAGCAGAAAATGGCTCTTCGTTATCTGTGAGACATAACGGCATCCAGATGTCTGGCGGCAAGATTGACATTCGTGCAAAGGATGCATCATCTGACACGGATAACGCTGTAGAGATTGGGACAGATGGCATCTCCATGAAAGCAGGGACGTCGTTTTCTGCGGAATCAGGCGGAACAGTAAAAATCAACGCGGAAAATGGCGAAGGAAGCTACATTACACTGGGTGAAATGTTTTCCGTTACAAAAGAGAAGGGGATTATCGCAGGCCCGGCAAGTTTCACATCCGCAAACGTACAAGGAAACGCGGTTGTGACAACCGATACGCTTAGCCAACGAGTTATCGTTTCCAAGAGTCAGCCAGCGAAATCAGCAGATGACACCAGAAGCATTATCTGGCTGGAACCCAATGCGACCGCTGAAGTGAAATACAGAATACTTCTGGATGCAAAACGCAATGTCGGGTTACGTTTTGACGAATCACACAATTTTACGCAAACAAAGGTGTTGTCGGAAGACGGGGAAGACACGTTGCCGGACGGGGATATTACCTATGCAATTGATTTTATGATTTACATGATTTCACAAGCTGGGCAAGCTGACAAAGAAACAAATCTTCAGGCGGCAATTACGCTGCAAAAAGGCAATCAATCCGTTGCATTTGATCCAATCAGCATCCCAATCATTCGGATATGGGAGTCCGTTACGCTTCAAGCATCTGTTACAACAAAAATCAATCTTTGTTCAAATTCTGAACCTATCACAATGACAGTTATATTGTCGAGTCCGCAAACATATAGCCTATATATGAAGGAAAATAGTTATATCAATTTGACTTGTAAAAATCCAAAGACGAGCAGCGAAGACATGATCTGCAAAGTCCATTTTATACCATAAAGGAGAGCGTTTGTTATGAGTATTGAAAATATCATCTTTTTATCCATTGTTGCCATATTTATTCTTATTTTTTTACTTGATAAATTCACCAATCACACGATTTTAAAAACAGTTTTACAATGGAAGCCAGCGCTGTCTGCTTTTACAGCGCTGGCGAAAGCCATTGCCGGAGCGCTGCCATCCAGTGATTTTGCCCTTGCAATGACTATTTTAGATGCGGCAAGCAGAGCAACGCAGCGAGCGGAGGAACTTTACAAACTCAATGAATTGCCAAAAGAAGAACGCAATGCATACGCGCAGAAACTCATTGCTTCTATCTTATCGGATGCCGGAATCGAAGTGACGACGCAAGTTCAGCAGATTATCGACGGTTGCATTGCTATTGTGTGCATGTTGATGCCACACAACGTTGTGCCTGACGCACAGGCAGAGACACCCAAAGGAAAGCTGGTTGATGTGCCTTGCTAAATTATTTGAAGTATATCAACGAAATATTGGGGGAACCGTCTGCTCTGATTATTGCGCTAATCATTATTTTTCTAATTATGCAAGCAATCGGAGAACTGCTGGAATTCAAGGGAAAGATTGTGCCGGAATTTATGAAGATCCGAAAAATAATTGCGAGACACAAGAAAGACCGGGAAACGATGCAGAAGACGACTGCAATGCTGGAAGAAGTATCGGGCTTATTGGAAGACGTTAAGACGCATTACAACGCTGATAATATCCAGTTGCGCAATAAATGGATGGAAAACGTAAATACGAAACTGCGCGAAAATGATGAAAACCTTAACATACTGAAAAAGAAAATCGACGAGACGTTTGATATATCGTTGTCATTGTTGATTGAGAATCAGCGAAACACGATCCTGAATTTTGCAAGCCGTGTCGCTGGGGGAGACGAGAACATCACGAATGAAGAGTTCCGGCGAGTAATGGCGCTGCATGAAAACTACGAAAACATGATAAAGAAATACGGGAAGACGAATGGACAGATTGACATTGCGTATCGAATTATCTCGGAGGACTATGCGAAGAGATTTCGGAATCATGAGTTTATTGAGGACATGAGAGGGTATAATTCGTAAATTCCACAATATTATCCGATATGATAAACTGCATTACCAAAAAAGAGAAAATTGATTTCAAGCAACAAGAATCACCTCACGAGACGATACCTTTTTCGAGTATCGTCTCGTGAAAGGACTAAGTTTTCCGCTGACCGATACGCGGGATATAAGTGGTCGGGTTATAATAGGGGACTGTGTTTTTATGCACAGCCCCCTATTTTTTCAGCATAATCGAGAGGATTAACTATTCGTATGAACAAGATACGGAACAAGCATGAGAGAGTTTAAGAGGATTTTCAACGTGACATTACAAGAAACTGACTTTAACTGACGTTGACATCGTGCAAATAGCAGGAAACTTAACGCTTATTCTCTGTACAAAAATAAGTGTATAAAATAATCGTACATTTGTATTATTTATTCATATACTAATACTAAAAATGTAAAAGTACATATTAGCCGTTCGGTAAAACAGCATATATTGGAAGCGAAATATAACTTCCAGTATATCAAGCGTACTGCTTCCCCCAATCTCCCGGAATTTACCTTTTACGTCTGCTTTAGCTCACTGAAGTAGGGGAAAAAGTAGGGGAAAAAAGAGCCTTCAAACCCAGTCAAATCAAGGCATTGCGGATTTGGCAGTAGGGAAAAAAGTAGGGGAAATCGGCAAAAACGCATTTTTGCCTCGAAAAACACTTCTATTTTCATCACAATGAAAAACCCGGAAGCCCTTGCGAATCAAGGCTTCCGGGAAAGTGGGGTTAAATGGGCTCGAACCATCGACCTTCACGATGTCAACGTCAGTTAAAGTCAACAGTCTGTAACGTTACGTTGAGTTTTACTTGTCGGTCTTTTTTGCGTATTTACTGTTCATTCCGTTCAGATGTTCCTGCTGCTTTAAAATACCTTCTTCCTGGCAGAAAACACCTCTGCCGTTATCTGATAATGATTATATTTCTATTATCATTCGAGCGCTTAAACGTCTGTATATTGATACAGGCAGAGCCTCCGTTTTTAATATGGATATGATTACAAAAAACGATGACGAAAATGTTTGCTTCACTGAAGATTTGCCAATTGACGAAGCAGAATACGTACTGCTCTGTGCGCAGATCGGATTCTTCAATCAGGTTAAAACAGACGTGAATAACATCGTTGGCTATACTACAGACGCATTAAGTGTGACGAACGCTGACAAGCCTTACGCAAACATCAAAGATTCTATTGAAAAACTGGAAAACGAAAGGCGCATAACGTACTATAAAATGATTCGGTATGTTATGTCATAAAGGAGTGCTTATATGGTAGAGGATTATACGGTTAAAATTACATATAAAAACAAATCACTTGAAACTATCAGTCAGCGAGAAGTCTCGCTGGTAGATTACTGTAAAGAGCAGCGGCAGAATCTAATGCATATTATTGCAGATGTGGAAAGTGCGTTCTACTTGCTTCAGCTGAACAGAAACAAAGACGAATGGTCTGCTGAAACGATGGATGCCTTTCAAAAGATTCGGCACAAAGTTTTAGATTCGGCGAATAACGTCGAGAGATTGCCTAAGAACATATATTATAAAAACTGTAACATTTCAGCAATTGATGCGACAGAATATGTTGGGACAATTATCAATGCTGCCACGAAGGAAAAGTAAGGGGTGATTGGCTATGTCAATCCCGTATACAGCAAGTCCTTCTTCATCTCAATTCTTCGTGCCCAAAACGCTTCAATCAGACTTTGATAATTTTCTTAGTCAAGACATACCGGGAGCAGTTGAAGATTACATTCTTGTGCCTGACTGGTATGCGCAGGCAGACGAGAATTATAAACCGACAATAATTCGCGGCGAAATTTATCCAGATGCAACGAAGAGTCGATATGAAAATACGGACAATAATCTAAATTTTAGAGCAAGTCTTTCATCTGGCATCAAAAAAGGCGATATGTTAATTGACGCTCGTGGAACGATTTATATATTAGACTGGGATGTCCCTCCGCAGCCAAACAACTTAATGAGCCGTGCGCTTCGATGCAACGCATGGACGACGTTCCAACGGTACACATCAGAAGAAGTAGACGAAAACGGGTATCTGATTCAAGAGGCCGGAAACGTAATTATTGCGGATAAAATTCCTTGCAATAGTTACCGGCAAGACGGACGATTGGAATATACGACAAATTCAGAAAAACCCGGTCTTATTCCTAATACAGTTACAATGTTGACTGTGCAATACAATGAACAGATAAAGAATTTGAGAGTAAATGATACTTTTATTTGGCATGACTCTGAATATGAGATCGCTGACATTGATTATGTTGGCGTGAATCTCAATAATACATCTGGAACTTTGTCGATTCAAGCAAAGAAGAAAGTCGGTGGAAGCATTGAGTAATGTGGCAACCGCTGGACAGCTTCAAGGTGCTGTAACTGATGCCGTTACAAGAATCATCAAGAAACGCGCAGATGATTTGCGACGGAATATTCTTTATGAAATATCCGTCGCAAACACAGAATTAGCTTTCGATGGAGCTGGCGATCGATATGATTTACGAGCGTTATCGGAAGCATACGCAGATAGTATTTCTGTAAAACCGGTGGAACTAAACGGTGGAGCCGTTACAACACAGCTTGTTATTGAAACAAGCAAAATGAAAAACTTAAGCGAAAAAGAGTTTGAGTTTTTTAAAAAATATGTATTAGAGAATGCAATGCATTCTCCGCACAAGTGAGGTGAAGTACTATGATATGGATTAACGATTGGAACGACATAATCCGTCACGTTATTTTTAGTGACAAAGAACTGATGAATTTGATGAAGATTCCAGAAAAAACGAGTATCATCGACTTCATCGACAGATACTTCATTCGTGCTGGGTTCACAAACAAAATTTTATCAAATGAAGATGTTCGTATTGTTTATGGCAGCACTTCGTCTGCTACAAACATCGACGGTGTTACCAGCAACGTAATGAACTTTGATATTTATGTTAAGTTAGAAAACTTGCATAACGTAGGAGTGGATCGGCTTGTGATGCGCACACAATTGATTGCGCAACGGCTAATCTACTTATTGACTCGCGTCCGCTACAATGGCGTATATCGTTTCTATGATCCAGTAGAAGGGGATATGGGGACAAGCGCAGTCGGTTATGCAAGATACAGGGTGAGCTTGAGCTATACCCGTACATATTAACATTAACTCAGAAACTGTTTGTAGGAGGACAGAAGCTGATTTAATGAATATACAAAAAAAGGATGATGTTTTAATGAGCACTTATATTCCTGCTTACAAGGGCTATATTACAGACGTTCCGGAAGTCTGGTTCAAACGCAGCGACGGAAAGGTCTTTCACTACGACAAGATTACCGCTTGTTCTGTGACCCCGAACGCTAATTTTACTGAGGTAGATGCAGGCTGGAGCCTAAAATAAAATGGGCCATAGTGTTGTGAAACACTATGCAAAACTACTTAAACGGAGAAACTCTTTATGTTTGCGGAGAACATAAAGACAACTTACCGTGCTAAATTGAAACTATTTGGAGATAAGAATGGATAAACGATATAAGATATATGTTTTTACAAATATTGAAAATGGAAAGAAATATATAGGAATGACATGCCACACGTTATCCGAACGTTCAGGTAGCAATGGAGTGCGTTACAAGAGATGTAAGGCATTTTATAATGCAATAAAAGAATATGGATGGGATAACTTTGATGGAGAAATTTTGCTCGACAATTTAACTAAGGACGAAGCAGAAATGAAAGAAAAAGAAATGATAAAAATTCTAAAAACACAAGATCCAAACTTTGGCTATAATATAGCCGAGGGAGGAATCAATCCACCTCAAACCCCATATGGAGAATCGAACCCTTTTTATGGGCATAGCCATACAGAACAAACAAGACAAATTATTTCTGAATCAAATAAACGTCGTGTATGGACAGAAGAAAGTCGAAGGAAAATAAGCGAATCAATGAAAGGAAGTAAAAGTCCGTGTGCTAAGAAAATTATCTGTATAGAAACGCAAAAGGTTTACGGTTCGCTGTCTGAAGCTGCTCATGACATAGGAGCAGCAGTAACTTCGATTTGTAATGTGCTCCGTGGGTATAAAAAAACTATAAAAGGATTTCATTTTCAATATTATAATATGGTTTCATAAAAGCCTAACGACTAGTCGAAAGACGTAAGCTCAAGTGAGCTGAAATGGTAGTTGCCTCGAAAGAGGTAGTGATATAGTCTGCTCTGCATGGTGACATGCAGCTGTATAAAATACGGGTATTATCTAACGAATAATACTGAACGCAAGGGTTCCCCTCCGCTTATTTACCGGGCAAGTCTACAATGGAAATGCAGATGACTTCCGGTGAGTTCAATGCTGATCTGTTTGCGATGGCAAACGATACCAACTTTGTCGAGAAGACTTTTTCTGTTCCGCACAGCATTGAAGTCAATGTCGGAGATGCTAAAACTGCGGTTATTAAAACGCCTGTTTCTATTAAGGATTCTGTTGTAATTTCCGGTATGGCTTCCGGAGAAGCAGCTGCTGAAGGCGTTTATGTGATCGCTGAAACTTCTGATGGTACTGGCGACGAAAAATATGTTACCACGCTAACTTTCAATTCTGCACTTGGAGACATAGAAGTGACCTACTATGTCGAAGAGACAGCGAATGTTATTGAAATCTCTAATGACACTGCTGCTATGGGCGAGCTGATCTGCAAATGGCCTGTTTATGCTAACGGTCAGGAAACGAAAGCTGCTGGTGTTAAGGGCTATGTTTTAGAGAAGATTTTCAAGTGCCGTGTTACCCAGATGCCTGGTTTCGATACAAACTACAAATCTGCGGCAACAAACTCCGTTACGTTTGCGACGATGGATGCGCGGCGTGCGGATGGTAAGGTTTACTCCATCGCTTATGTTGAAAATAAGTAATTGTTTCTTGTTTATTTAAGGATTTATAAGGTAGCAGCGAGAAACTGTCCCTGAGGGGTGCTGCTAATAACAGCACCCCTCTTTTTAATACCTTATAAAAGAAAGGAAGATAAGAATTGAAAAGTATTCCAAAAACAAATACAGAATCAAAACCTATCCCGGAATATTTAGAAAAGAATATTCCACCACCAACATACACAGAAAACTCTGTTCCGATGCCGGAACATACAGATAAAGCAGTTCCGTTGCCTCCAGTTGGAGACGACCGCAATATGGTTCTTTTCGGAAAAAAACGCATTGAAATCAAGCCAACGAAACTAAAATACCAGAGAGATCATACGGCAGAATTCTACCATGCGTTGAAGCAAATGCCGTTAGTAGACATTCTTTCGCTTCCGGACGGCATATTAGACCCCGAACGGTCTTCTGACAAAATGCTTTTTGATTGGTTGATTGCAGTAACAGACAATCCGAAACTGGTTGCAGCGTATTACGACGAATTGGATACTGACACAATCAACAAACTGTTAGAAATATTTTGCCGACTTAATCACATAAAAGACGACGAAAAAAAACAGGAACCCCAGATGACGGGTTGACAATGGAAGAAGCTGTCGCCGTAGTTGCGGCGCATCTGGGAGTTGTTGACGAGAATGCTATTAACGATATGAGCATTCCATTTTTCCGCGACGTTCTCGGTGCACTGAACAGAAAACTGAGATACGAAAGTGTTTCAAACCTATTCGGCAACAGTTTCTGCAAAGACGCACAGAAATATATTGAAGAAGCATACCCTCTTACAAGAGCAAAGAAGATTTCTTCTGGCTTTGTTGACATGCTGAATAAAGCAACTATTATCAAAGTGGACAATCTTAACACAAGTAAAAACACGCAAATAGAAGGCTTCGGTGACATGTCGTGGGCCGAAGGCGTATTATAAGGAGACAATATTATGGAAAATACAATGGAAAACAAAATGTCCTTACGAGACTATTACAATATTTTAGTATACACATGTAAACTTTGCGAAGAAAATTCAGACAATGAGCAGGCAATGGAGATGTTTGCTGACGCTGCTTTTCAGCTTGCTCATGCCAATTGTGGCTATTTATTTCCAGAAGATTTATATGTCGATGACTATCTAACAGACAACGCGGCTGCAACCCCTGAAGAAGGAACAATTGTGACTGGAATTAAGGAGGATAAGGAATAATGTTATATTGTGAATATATGAATAAGGTTAAGGAAATCGCATTGTGGGAAAGCATAGATACAGGGAAGACTTACATTGTGCCAGATTACGAATACAATCTGGCACATCAGGAGTTTAGCCTTGCAGATGTGACGGATTTTCCCGGAGCCGATATGAGTACAGTTAGACGGCAGTTGGAACTGGAACGTGATATGCGAAATGCACAGAAAGATTATACAATGGAAGTTATGAAATGGCTGCATCAGTTTATCGACGGTACAGTTCAGCCTGCTATGACGGATGCAGAAAATCAGATTATGGAGATGTTGCTGAATTATCAAAAAGGTCAGCAGAAAAAAGATAAGCATAATATTTCAGAGAAGACGAAGATGGTTTTTGACAACGGGTTTGTACTGCACAAAAAAGAAATAAAGTAAACAAAAAGCCCCACCGAGTCCGCTGCGTTTAGAATGCGCAGCGGACGGGTGAGACCAGCCAATAAATAGTATAACATAATATTGATTATTTGTCAATAATATAATCAATTTATTTTTTATATACGCGGCATAAATGCCGCATGGTGACGGTGAAATAAAATAGATAATGGAGGATTCTTATGAAAAAGTATTGCTCGTTCTGCAATTGTGAGTATGAGATTCGGCTCGTGAAGAAGCCGGAAGTGTATCAGATCAAAGGAGAACAGATAACAATTTATGCGACTGTCTGTAATTGTTCTCATTGCGGCGAAGAAATTTTTACATTCGATTACGACGATGAAAATTTAAAAGAAGCGTATCGAGCGTATCGACACAAACATGATCTAATTCAGCCAGAAGATATTGTAGCTATTCGAGAGCAATGCAAAATGGATCGAGAGACGTTTGCAGAAATGCTTGGTCTTGACGCAAAACAAATTGAAGATTACGAAAATGGGGAAATTCCTGAAAAACATATCAGCAATTTGATTATGCTAATGGGAGATTATGACAATGTTCGCTTTCTGAAAAACAGAGCGGAGCAATTTGCTCTTGAAAATCTTTCAGAAAAAGAAAAAAAGTATATGGTAATCAACAATGTGATTTTTTCTTTTTACAAAGATTTCGATGTGACAGAAGAAGATATAAACACTTTATCGAAGATTGCTCAAAACCCAGATGAACCGTCATATTTTGTACATCGGGACGGTAGATATGGAAACGATTTAATATTGTATTAACAATAATTGTAAAAGACAAACTTTTATTGACTGCACTTGCCATCTGTGCTATACTAATTGCAGGGAACGGAAGGAGGAATCTAAGATGCTCAATTCTAACGAGGAAAAAATAACGCTTAGTGGATGGCTGAAGAAAAATGGAAATGCGGAATATAAATCTTCTTTGAAATTGCAAAAGTTTCTGTTCTTCTATGAATCCTTTAAAAAGGCAAGCGGAGATAAAGCTGATTTTAGCTATCTTAAAGGCTGGATCAATGGCCCGGTGTTCAGTACAGTCTATGGAGACTATACATATGAAAGAGCTCTATTTGATCAAGAAGCTGATTTACAATTGCAAAATCATTATGATATGATAAATATTGAAAAAGCTCAAAAGGCGCATTTTTTAACGTCTATTCTTTCTGTGGCAGAACTTTCGGAGTTGACTCACAAAATGCATATTTGGAGCGCTAAGAAAGATAGAATATTAGAAAGTGAGCCAAGTGTCCAATTAAATGAAAGAGATTTCGATGAGCATGATATTGAATTTGTAACACTTTTAGATAGGCTATATTCTTCTGATATGATTAACAACACTGTGGTAGTCCACGTTGGAGAGTATTATTTTTTATTCAGCAAAGAGGATTCAGTACGACTTACGGAGAAACATTATGACGTGTTGAAGATGTTAGCTGAAAAAGAAAAACTAACGAATCCTGTATATGTTGATATAGATGAAGAAGGAAGGCTTATCGTTGATTAATCCTAAAGACGTAATCACAATGCTAATTCCGTTTCCTGATATAAATGCGAAGCTCGCGCAGAAAAAGCATATGTATATCTGCTGGCAGAAAATTGGAACAGAACATCATTTTGTAAAATGCCAATCTGTTAAACCTTATATGCTCGATAAAACTGTTTGCAAGCATTATATTGACGAAGAAGCTGATGAACAAAGGAATCCGTTTAAGCATACGACGAAAATAGATTGTGATAAAGTCTTTATGACAAAATCGGTAAGTTATGATAATGCAATGAAAACAAAACCTAAATCAAATATATGTCAAAAATTATATGATTTAATAGCAGAGGAACTTATAACGGATGGGTATAAAACGATACATTTGAATGAATTGGCAATGATACGCTTAAACAGACTTGTTACTTTAATTAAAAATGATGAAGAAAACAAAGACTTCAACATATGAGTTTTCTCTCTTGACTATTTCCTGTTTTTGTGATATTCTATTCATATCACAGAAGGAGGAACTGGTATGTTCAAGAGATTGCTTGCTGCCCTGAGACGGAAGCATGAGGGAAACGTTGCCAGCCCTAAGGATGCTGGCAACGTTTCTGTGTCTAAAGAAGAATTTACGTCGTTGAAGTTCGAGAAGACAGACGAGAAAGTAGAACTTGCAAAAGAGCCAGTTGCTGAAGTTCAAGAAACATCTATTGCAACGGGAGTTTCGCAAACAGAGGTTCAGTCTGCCTCTGTTGAGACGCTTTCAGATAGGCTGAATAGAGAAGCTGTGGAAGAGGGAAAGAACATTGAGATAAAAGAGAAAACACAAAAAGAACCAGAAACACAATATAAGACCATTCCGACAATTTTAGATGATAACGTACTTTTAAGAGGATTAGATTCAGACCAACATGAAGCCGTTACTACTACGGAAGGATATGTTCGAGTAGTTGCCAGTGCTGGGTCTGGAAAAACGTGTGCGCTAACCTACCGTTTCGCATACTTGGTAAAATGCTTAAATATTTCCCATGACAGAATTGCGTGTGTTACATTTACAAATAAGGCCGCAAAAGAAATGAAGGGAAGAATAAGAGAATTAACAAATTGTGAGCCTGAGTATGTTTGCACATTTCATAGTTTGGGATTGAAAATTCTAAAGCAAGAACTTGCCAGAATTGGCTGGAGCAAGGATTACAAAGTTATTGATGACGCTGACATGGAGGACTTGATAAAGGAAGCCTGTGAGCAAGTGTCAGAACCCTGCTATTCTGCGTCGGGCATCAATGAGTTAAAGCAAATAATTGCTCAGTATAAAACCGAAGAGCGCAGTTACGGGGAAAATTTTGCAAAAAATAAATCAGATGTTGCTTATATCGGACGTAATTATGGAAATGTAATTGCTGCCTATCTGCGGTTGCAAAAACAAGCGCAATTACTTGATTTCAGTGATTTAATCTGCTTACCGCTTTATCTGTTTGATAAATATCCGGAAGTAAAAGAATATTGGGCGAACCGTTTTGATTATATTATGATAGATGAGTTTCAAGACGTTTCTGGCGCTCAATATGATTTTGCGATGGCTTTGGCTTCTAAAAGGCATAATCTGTTTGTTGTTGGCGACCCCGACCAGATGATATATAGCTGGCGAGGAGCTAAAATGGAATACTTCATGGATTTTCCAAAGCCATACCAAGGAAAAACTATTTATATGAATACCAATTACAGAAGCGAGTTTATGCTTGTTGAAGCAGCAAACCGCCTTATTTCACATAACACAAACAGAATAGAAAAGATATCAATTGCAAAGAGGGTTGATCGATGGAGTCCTTTTGAGGAAATTCACGAGAAAACACCTGATGATGTTGCTGAAAGTGTTGCTTGGCAATTAAAACAATGGGAAATGATATTGTTAGATGAAAACGAAATAATTTATGATTTTTCTAAAGTCGCGATTATATATCGGGCTCACTTCCTTGCAGCTCCGATTGAACGAGCTCTTAGGAAATATAATATTCCGTACACAATTTTTAGCGGGCCTTCTTTCTATCAGCGCAGAGAAATCAAAACGGTTCTCTCGCTGTTAGGAGTGATTGTCAGAGACAATGTAGCAGACTACAAGATTTTCTGCAAAAAGTATAATCTTGACATTAACAACAATCTGCTGATGTCGTATTTGTCGCAAGCAGAAAAATCTCATACCAGAATCAGCAAAATAATCGTCCATAACTCTACTTCAGATTTTTATGAAATTTTGCCGCAAGTTATAAAACTTCAGGAATCTTTGAGCACGATTTCAGCAGAAAAATTCTTTAAAGATTTCTCTAATGTGTTTGATCTTGAGAGTATGTTCAGACAGTCTACAACAGAAGACACGAGACTGGACAACGTACATGAGTTACTTAGAATGGCAAAAGAAGCAGTGTTAAATAAAGAACTTTCGCAGGGGCTTCTTGATTTTGTGAATGAAGTAAGCACACTTACGTCTTCTGATTGCAAAAATGAGGGCGTAAGTTTGCTTACCGCGCATAGCGCTAAAGGTTTGGAATTCGATACGGTGTTTTGTGTGGGAATGAATGAAGGTGTGTTTCCATTCTATAAAGCTGCAACAAAAGAAGCGATGGAAGAAGAACGTCGTTTAGCTTATGTTAGCGTAACAAGAGCAAAGGATGAATTGTATATATGCGAAGCAGAATGTTCAGGCTATAACGGTAGATATTCTGCTCCATCCAGATTTATTCAAGAAATGAAAGAATGAAAAAAATAAAACACAGTGAAGAAGCACCCAACAATTATTGGGTGCTTCTTTTCATATATAGGAGGAATTTTTAATGACAGAAGATATTGTTCTTAATATAACAGCAAATATCCAGCCGATGGCAAATGAACTGAATCATCTGATGTCAACGATGGAACTGGTTCCAAATAAGGAGCAATTGACGGAAGCAATTGATTCCATCCATGGTGCGTATCAGACAATCAAAACAGAAATCGAAAGCGATACGGGCGGTATATTTGCGGACATTCCGGCGCGGATGGAATCAGCGCTAACCCGCACGATTACCAGCATACGTTCGCAAATCACTTCGCTTGATGGCGCGTTCAAGAAAATCGGGAAGAACCTCGATGGCGACAAAATCAGCAGCGTTTACCAGCAAACAGGCTTCATCATGGGCAATGTGCAAACCATGCTGGATGGCTTGCAAGACCTGCGGAGCTTTACCAAAAGCGCAACCCCGCAGCAAATGAGCGTGTTTAATAACACCTACATGGATTTTGCGCGAGCCATTAACGGCATGACACAGAACATGCAGGGCAAAGGCGGTATCGGTATTGCGTCCGCATCCGAATTATTCAAGCATTTCACCGATAAAAACACAGCGAACGCGGCGGAAAGAGCCGCGTTCCAGAACTTCACAAAAGCACTTGGCTTATCCGGCGATGGAAAATCGCTGTTCGCCGCGATGTCGAAACTCTCTTTGCCGTCCACATGGCAAAGAGAGTTTTATGATATATCCCGGCAACACGCAAAAGGCGCGCTGCCAGAGAACTATCGGACAACAGAACGGTATGATAGCTTCCGGGAGCGACTGCCGGAACGACTTCGTGCCATGCCATATACGCCGCAAACGATTTCGCCATCGAAAATGCGAAAAGGCTATCAAGAAGTGTTGTCCGAAGCGGAATACAACACCATTTATGAACTGGCGAAAAAGAATGAAGCATTCCGGCAAAGTCTGCTCAACCTCGGCTACGGGCGATATGGTGTGGATACGACCGGGAAGTATCCGAAGGCGGGGACTTTCTTCCTGCGTCC
>ERZ791716.286-NODE-286-length-30142-cov-7.425599_pt1 | contig 30142 bp, 30 predicted proteins | sample MGYA00510049_ERZ791716 | MGnify/ENA primary metagenome ERZ791716 (study PRJEB30046, sample SAMN00715135) | human gut metagenome | study: EMG produced TPA metagenomics assembly of the A metagenome-wide association study of gut microbiota in type 2... | reverse complement strand
TTTGTCGCTTTGCAAGCAAAATCCCACTAAACCCTATAGGTTGCGGATTTGAGGTACATGAAAAACAATATATTTGCTTAACAGTCAGAATTTCAGCCGGACTGACACCATCATCTCACGCCCGCGCAGCGGTGTGCGGTAATATTGGTAATTGACTCCAGTGTAAAAAGCCTCCTCATATACACGCCGGTCAAGAAGGTTGACGGCAGAAACTGACAGACTTAGACTCTTTAGAACGTCATATATTACTCCGGCATTCCAAAAGCAGTTTGTAGAATAATGGCCATGCGACACTTCAAACGTGGTTTGCGAAAAATCTGAATACGCATGCACATTGCTTACTGGATAGACATCCATACGCACTGTATAGTATACATTTTTAAGCAAATCGCCGCTTTCCGAAAAACAGTCGTGCCGTTTCCAGCTGACATTGCCGGCACATGTCACACTTAGATTAATCCAGCTGAGCTTATCCCATCCCGTTGTAAGCGAGGCATTCATTGCGTTATAACGCAGATAGTCTTCTATTCCGTTTTGCGAGGCCAACGCCTTGTTGTATGAATAGCTGCACGAAGCATCTACCGATAGGCCGGCGCGCGTATATATCTTCTTGAGCGATGCCACCAGACTCCACGAAGAACGGCTGTTGTCATGCCATTCGGGAGTTGCGAAAGTGTAATCGCCGGCATAAAGATACTTCATGTAATAGTCGCGCCTGACATGCGTCCAGCCTGCATAGACATTACAAGAAAACATAGAAGAAGCGTCGAAATATGAAAGCCGCAGATTAGCCAGCGAAGTACGTTCAACAGAGATGCTGTCAGGATATTTTGTATATGTGCGGTAATTGTTTGCCACCACGCCATCTGTCAGCGGATTATCCGTGTCGGCAGCCTGATTGTAGGCCACGGCAACATCGGCTGTGAGCAAATTGCCAATCTTCAGGCTGGCATCAGCATGAGGCGAAAACATAAACCTGGCGGTGCGGCCGTCACGCCAGCTGTAACGGCATGATATGTACTCCACAGGAAGGGATATTTCAGCCGAGCCTCCGCTAAAATTTATCTCATACATAGGTTCTGCCGTATGAATCCAATATCCGCTTACACTGCTGTGTCCCGACTGAGTACCGGCAACATTGTTGTGCTTATGTTCCATAATATAGCCCAATGTCAGGCTGTTGCCGAACAAGTCGAATACAGTTGCAACACGGTTACGCATGAATGTACTCTTCAGCTTCAACATCCGGCTGTCTGAGCCGTCGCCGCCAAATACCACCGAAAGAGATTCCGCATTGTCATAAAGCCGGAATACCGATGACAGGCTGTAAAGGCGCGACGGAGTGTTCAGCTCTGCGGTGAGGATGTTCTGAAGGCCGCGCGGCTTTTGATATATAAATTCTTCCACCTTTCCGATGTTTGTCGTATTGTTGTTTGCCGCGTCACGCCATGTAATACTTCCGGTAAGACGGTCAGACAGATACACCTTTTTTGTGTTAAGTTCATAAGCAAGGCTCATTTTTGCCGTATTCCGGCTGTCGGTTATCCTGTTGTTCTCAAATATGCTCACAGTGTCGTCTGCCACGTAACGGCTAAACACACTGTCTTCACCAACCGTTGTGTCTGCATAATAAAGGGCATTGACACGCAACACCGACGACTTGGTGAACGCATGGAGAAAGTTGAGTCCGGCAAAAGAAGACTTGTTGTCGAGATAATAGCGCTGCGACATTGGCGGAACATGGTATGTCGGCGAATACAGAAAAGACTTTGGCTCAGGCTCGTATGTATAAGCGTCTTCAAGCGTGTTCATGTCAACGGCAAGCTGCCCAAGCCCGATACCGCAGTTGTTCATGGCTCCGTCGGCAAGCAGCTGGTTGTTTCCGGCTATACTTATGGCCGTGGCACGGTTGTCCCATAATGTGGGATCGAACCCTATCGAGCCCGACACCTCGCCGAAGGGCTTCACCCTGTAGTTTTTCTTCAGCTTAAGATTAAGCGTGGCTCTGTCGTTGTTCACCTTGCCCTGCCGGGCCTTTATGGGCTGGTTGTTCTCCATTACCTGCACCTGAGCCACAGCCTCAGCCGGCATGTTGCGCGTAGCCTGGTTGTATCGGTTGCCCATCAGGTCCAGTCCCTCTATGTTAAGTTTGTTTATAGCCTTGCCCTGATAGGTTATGCGTCCGCTCTCATCTACATCAATGCCGGGCATGCGTTTCAACACATCTTCTATATAGACGTCGCCTTTTTGGCGGAATGCGTCAACATTATACATCAGCGTATCCTTCTTGCGTGTTATCGCGTCGGCCGTAACGGTTACGTTGTTCAGTTGCAGGTCGCGGTCATACAGAGTGGCGTCATATCCGGAGCTGCCATTCTTCAGCCTTACTGTTTCAGACTTATACCCCACACGCGAGAACATTATGCTTGCGGCTCCTGCACAGCGTTTTATTCTGTATTCTCCGTTTTTATCGGTAAACGAATAAGCAAGAAGTGAGTCTCTTTTGTCAAGCAGCTTGCACGTTACATTAAGCAACGCCTTGCCTTCCGAGTTGCTCACACGCCCTTCGACATATACGTCACCGCCAGTCTGCGCAAAACCCGCAAGAGGGCATGCCGTCAACACAAAGGCCAACAATATTCTGACAAGACACATCACCATTCCTGTTCAATCATGTTGCTCGGACGTTTCTTCAACTTTTCATCAAACCGAGGACCTTTCTTTATAATCTTAACCCTACCTGACTCTATTGCCGCACGGAGCATGTTTTCAAGTTGATTTTTATATGCGGCAAGAGCGTGTTCTCTTGATGTCTTTATTATATCCTTGCGCTTATACAAATACATTTCACGTAGACTTTCAGCTTTCTCGATACCGACATTTTCAAAAATCCAGTTCCGCTTATCATCATATATTTTCATTATCAGCCCTGGAAGTCCATAGAAAATGTATGGTCCGTATGGGACAGGGAAGTTTTCATCATACCATGCGATATAATGTCTGCCGGCATAATTGCAGGTTGCCTTCTTACACGCCACTCCGTTTATCAGTGTGTCGCCGCTCTCGAGGATCCAGCGCAGATCAGGAGTAGGCATTGTGTATTCATACTTTAAAAGAAAATCTATCTGGACTGTTGTCTGCCTATTTTCCAGGTCCGTCATAGTAGCTGTATAAAATGCCGTTTTTGATATATAATTAGAATGTTCAACATTTAAGCTCTCATCACGAGCTTTTTTTTATCTTCAGCACACATGTCATTGACAGAATCAGCCAATAATCTGTAATAATCACCAAATCTTACATACTTATCTGAAAAGGACAACACGGTAAGTCCTTTCGTGTAACTTGAAGTTCTTGTTGAATCTTTTAGATAGGCGAGCTTATAATATGCGCTAACCAATGCCGTATCATATATATCCTTTTTTATTTTTTTATACTTACCACCTATACCCAATAATAGTTCACCTTGAGAAAATACAGATGAACTCAAAACGAACAATATTAATATTGTTAAATATATTTTTTTCATAGAACAAAAAAAACGCCACTTAATCGGGAGGGCACCGAAAAAGTCCTTAAAAGCATTTTTGAGTTTCTGAGATTGCGATATTTGCAATCGTGTCGTATAAGGGGTACTAATAACGCAAGCAAAGAAATCGCAAAATGAGAACCTTTTCAGTGTCCTCTTAATCATTTAACATAACACCTACATGACAAATGAATGCTTGAATTTAAATATTGCCTTAATATTACATCTAAAAATAAATAATGCCGCATAAATTAAAAGCCAGTTAAAAAACCGCCATTTGGCCTTGATGTAAGATAAGCATGCTCACCAAATAAGCCACCACTACCAAGGATTGAAAAGTACAACTTCGCCGTCTCCTTATCTTCAAATTCAAACATCATAACATCTCCATCATCGCAATGCACGTAATACTTATACGCAAATGCAGTTTGAGGAATAAACGTACCTCCCACCACTAAAACAGCGGCAGCTAAAAGTCTGATTTTCTTTCCACTTAATTTTTCATAATAATTATCATTAAAAAGTTAGTCGTTCGAGTTTTGTGCAAAATTAAGAAAAAAAACAAAAGGACAAAAATTTCATGAATAAAAAATATTCTAACCGGCAATTTCTTTGCATAAAAGAAAAAAGAAGCAAGTATCGACCTGTAATTTATCAGTTTGCCACTTTGACTTAATATTCGGCATTTACATGTCAAATTGAATTTCGCCGACGCTCTGAAACTTGAATATTTGAAAATTAAAATCATTTGGACGAAAATATGGGCAAAATACGTGTGCAATTGCAACAGTCTGTCGTATAAGGCATTATGCCGCCTGACCAGATAATGTGCATCATTTTTTGTTCTAAAATGGCATAAAACGACATGATTTGCGCTCAAAAACAGCATTGTTTTGCATTGCCAAACGTGCCGTTTTTGAGTAAAAACCCATAGGTTTACCACTTAAAAACCTGCCACTTGGCTCTCTTTTGTAAATATGCTTTACCAAGCGACGGGATTAACGACAACATTTTTTCTATTTCACCATAAAATCCGTACATAAACAAAATGTCATAATGCTCGGCATTAAGACAAAATGCTTACGCACGGCTAACCTCACAAATGCAGGCTAAAGCCATGTAAAGTATGGGGCCGGACAACAAAAACAGCCGTTTTTATAGCCATTTTTTAATTTTCCATTAAAATTTTTCCCTAAAATTTTGCAGATTCAAAAAAAAGCAGTACCTTTGCAAACGCAAATCAGAAATGAGGCGCAAGCGAATTAAAAATTAACATCGCGGAGTGGAGCAGTTGGTAGCTCGCCAGGCTCATAACCTGGAGGTCGCATGTTCGAGTCCTGCCTCCGCAACTACAAGTGTCCGAAACACCTTTAAACAAAGGGTTTCGGACACTTTCCGGTTTAGAGCCGGGACACAATTTGGGACACAAGTTCAACAATATAACATTGGTGCCGTCGAGCAACAATGTTAAAAAAATGTTGATTTCAGAAAAACAACTTCTCTCGCGCAAAGAAATAGTAACATTTACTTTGCCGAAATTGCACAAAGGCAAATCCTGGTATGTAGATTTTTTCGCATTTGATCCTGCAAGAGACGGACTCCGGCGAAAAAAATACATGCTCAATCATTACAAGACTCGCAAGGAAAAGGAGTGCATGGGCACCATTCTTATTCACAACATTTATCAGATGCTCATCGCTGGCTGGAATCCCTTCACTCAAGGCAAAAGAACCAGGCAATACACTGAGTTAACAGTAGTATTGCAAAGGTACAAGGCATTTATAGAATACCAAGTCGACAAAGGAGTCATGAAATCCAAAACTGCTACAGATTATTTAAGCAGGTTAAAAAAATTAAATAAATTTCTTGAAGAAAGAGGAAATTTACGTATAAAATATGTGTATCAATTTGACAAAAATATAATTCTGGATTTTCTGGATTATCTTATGTTTGACAACGATGTATCGCCCACAACGCGCAACAATTACAGGACTTGGTTATCAACGTTATGTACTTGGATGACGGACAGAATGTACATTAATGATAACCCTGTCGAGAGCATACACATGCTACGTGAGGGCGATAAGTTCCGCGAAGCATTAAGTACTGACGCGCTCAGAAAACTCGGTGTATACTTAAAAGATAACAATGCCCCATTTTATCTGGTCTGCCTGATGGAATACTATACTTTTATCCGTCCTAACGAGCTACGGTATATTAAAATAGGTGATATAAGCATAAAGAATCAGACAATTTATGTTTCGTCACAGGTATCAAAGAATCGAAAAGGTCAATATGTTGCACTCAATGATGTTCTTATACGCGAGATGATAAGGCAAAATATATTCAACCATCCTTCAGGTGATTATCTTTTCGGAGAGGATCTCCGGCCAGGCCCTGCTCAAATATACGTCAACCGTTTTCGTGTTGAGTGGAAAAAGGTTAGAGTAGCTTTGCAATTTCCCGACAAATATCAATTCTATAGTCTCAAAGATGCCGGTATACGAGACTTGGCCAATGCCGAGGGAATAGTTATAGCCCGTGATCAAGCCCGCCATTCAGATATCTCAGTGACTAACAGGTATCTGAAGGCAGGCGTTGTGGACGACAAGGCCAAGCACTTCGAAGGTGCATTATAGCATCTCAAAGAAATAGCCCTTAATCAGTTTGTCTATGCCTGTATTGGCCACATTTATTTCCATCTTTTCGCATACATATCTCTTGTTCTTGAACATGAATATCTTGCGTATGTCTGGTATTGACTGGCTTTCAAAACTAATTTGGATTTCTGTCTGCGTATTTATAATATAGCCATTCGCATGTAGTTGACCAAGATAATGTTCTGCAGGAGAGTTGGAAAGAGCTAGCGACCATGAGTCATGGATATTCTGATATCCGCAGTCTTCCAAATTGATGGCCTTATCAAGGAAATCTGTAAAGCCCATTGGATAAGGAATCTTTTTTGACTGGTCTTTATATCCTGGTTTATTAACATACTGCAACTGTGTGCCGACAAACATAACCTGAATTCTGTCTTCAGCCGTCGTTTCACTATTAGCATCCTGCGAGCCTGTTATACCTGCCCATACTACCTTAGTATAATCTCGAGAAGGGATATCTCCTTTTTCATTTTTCAACGACGGCATCTGCACTTCTGTGTCCCATTGTTTTATCCATCTGCCACCATGACCTGTCGTACCAGATGAACCGTCTGTATAGTATTCACACTTTTGTTCTACGGTAATACCAACAGGGCATATTCTCAAATCTATATATTCATCCACTTTATCATTGCGAATCAAAGGACCGAATTGATTAACTTGCCCCAAAAACCAGATATCATCGTCAGATGTAGATGAGCCACTTCCAGAACCTCCGAATACGCCCTCGCCTTCTGAATCTGTAGGAACATCTGGTGTGGAGTTAGTCCTGAAACAATAAGTACCTTCTGGGCAGACAAATAGATATTTTTTCTTATCTTCATCGCTCAAGGCGTTGAAGGCCTGCAACAATTCTTCGTATGAAGAATATTTTTTACGTTCGTAAGATGACAATAAATCCTCGTCGATGGCATCATAATAGTGTGTGTCAGAATCCGACATATCGAATCTTATATTAGAAGATCCCAATGATTTCGTTTTTTCTTCATCTTCATCTGACACATCAGATGTATATTCGTCTAGAGCTTCAAATTGTTGCACACCAGCATCAAAATAACGCAAGTTACTTATCAGTTCTGCAGTCTTGTCAGACTCGTTGAAGACAAAAGTGCAGTTAAAGAAGTTCTGGATTTCCGTCAGGAAGTCCGTAACCGTCCAATGTGGCAAAGCCTCCTGTATTATGAGTGTCTTGCGAGCGTTGCACACAACCAACCTATTCCATGGTACAACGTCAACGTCATTTGAGATAAGACGGTATCCGAAGTACTCTATCACTTTCTTTACAATAAGAAGAAGATTAGGCATGATTGTATCGCCATGTGTATATACTCCCGGTTTATCGGTGTCGGCGGAAGATGACGTACCTACATGCATGCGTGTGACATTCTTTATTTCGGCTTTTGTCTCGTCATATACAGGCATGACGACATACTCGGATACATCGCCCATTGCAGGCTTTGTGTAAGCATCCCATTTACCATATATATATGTATAGCCTTTTACAGGGACTCCTCCGCGTTCGCCGTTGAATGTATACCCTTTGCCGTCATGAATAGTAATTTCGCCATAATCTATATCGTCGATGTAGACATCACCATTATTGGCGATGAAATTTACATCAGAGTTACCGCCCAAAAGCTGCACTTTAACTGTAGTGTCTGATATTGAGTTGATGACTGCTGAACCAGACAAGAGAAGATGATTGTCAACTATAAGGTTGGCATCCATCTTTTCAGTTTTTTTAGTGACAGGCAATGATTGGATATTCTTGAAGAAACGGCGATTCTCAAGAATATCCATTGGAATATTAACATCAAGCGTATAGCTGCCTGACTGAGTAAAGTATGGGTTCTCTTTTGTAACCTTCACCGTCTGTGAAGTATCAGTAAAGACCCTCTCATTATTAAGATATAATTCTATCATTTTCTACCTTTCATTTTGTTGTATTTGTCAAGATTATATGCCACTCCGTCTTCGCCGTCAATTGAAACAGATGCTTTTATCCTGCCATTGGAAAGAATGACATTAAGTCTACCAAGAACATCATGTAGAGAATTTATTGTTGCATTAAGAGCTTCGTTATCTGTAGTAACGTTAACAACAGGTGCGGACACTATCGCATTGCCTCCAGTGTTCAATGACCTTGTGATATCAGCAGCAGTAAGACTGCCAACAGTATTATTACGCTGTGCCAAGTCGATAAGTTGCAATGCCGGTCTAATCGCTGAATTGTTGACTGCGTTGTGGTTAGCGACAAATTCCCCCTCATGAACAAAGCCTGCCTTCCTACGATAATTCGTACCCCCGGTAAAGCCACCTTCATAATATCCGGCAGACTGTGCCTCATGCTGTTTCTTGATAATGGCAACTTGTGCCATACCGGCAGCAGTTGCAGCAGCTGCAGCTATAGGGCCCAAAACAAATGAGACCTCAGAAGCTGAAGCATAAGCATTAATTGCAGCAGCAGCCGTAGATGCTATAGCCTGCGCTATCTCTATCGGCATGGCTCGCTTGTTCGCTGCATTTTTTGCTTTTCGAATTTTCTCGTCCCGTTCCTCTTCGAGTTTCTCACGTTTGGCAGAATTGTTGCCTGCCGCTTCAATCTGTTTGTCATATTCCTGCTGTATCTTGGCCGTCTCGGCGTCAGCACAGGCTTGAGAATAGGATGAAAACGAACCTAACATACTAGCTATGGAACTGAATGTGGCAGCGTAAGCCCTAAGCCTCTCATTTTGGAATTCATCATCGCTGATTTTTTTAGCCTGGATATATTGTTCGTAATTGCCAACATCTTCTTGGTAAAGAGTCTTTAAGGCCTCATTTACTTTCCGCTGCTGCTCTACTGAGGTAAATATAGATGCTATGCCTGTTATGGCGTCGCCCGGTTGTTGATTATTCTCGTTAATACCGGCCATATCCTTAGCCAGTGACAACATCATATTTGCATTTTCCTTGTCTTTTTGCTCCTGCGTCTTATACTTTTCGGAATATTTCAGCATTATAGAAAGTTTCATTTGTTGATACTCTTCTTCTGAGATTAGAGCTTTCCAATATATTTCATCGAGAGCTTTCAGTTCAATATCCTTTTTCCTTGACGAGCCCATATTAAGATATTCCTCTTTCATTTTCAGGACTTTCTGTTGGAAGGATGTTTCCTGTTCAAGTTTATGTTTAAATTCCATGTCGTCAATTTCTTCTTCCAGCTGGCGATATTCCTCTGCAGATTCTTTATAAAGGTTCTTTTTCTTCAACAGAAATTGAACATCATTCTGGAATAGAGCCTCATTCATAGCGTCCTCGTCCATATATATGGCATTATTGGGGTCGTAATACATTGCCTTAATCTTTGCTTCAGCAAGAACCTTTGTCCTCTGCAGATCCTGTTCATCAATCTTGGCCTTATCCTTAAGATATTGCGCGTCAGCTTCTTTTTTCTTTGCCAATAAGTTATCATACTCTGATGTTTCAGCCTTTCCGTATTTCTTAAGCAATTCGAGTTGATTATCATAACCGGTTTGCAATGCCTCAAGGCGTTGTTTTATATACAACGTATATCTAATCTGTCCCGAAGTATACTGTGCGTCGACATCAAGCAATGATGTTTTCATGTCAGTCTCTTTGTCCTTCATCTCTTTCTTAAACTGACGTTCACGTTCTTTTCTTTCCTCCTCAAGTTTTTTATTGTTATCATTTGATATATTCGTTGATGAAGGAGCGTTGCCTGCCTGCATGTTCTGTGCCGTGTTCTGCGTAAAGTCAGCACCTTGCTTTGCAGCATAGTCTTGAACTGCATCAATTCGTTTGTTAAGAAGAGAAGCAGTATTAGTGTATTCCTGTATCTTCTTGACATTATAGTTATACGCCTTCATCCATCTGTTGATACCGGCGAGCTGTTCATCTGTCAGATGGGAAATGAACGTCCCTGTCTTTTTATCCCTTACATATCCTCCGCCACTGATATAGCTGCCGTATTCCTGCGTCCTTGGATCGAACCCATATTTTAATAAATTTCTTAAAACTTTACCGTTCTGATTATTCTCACGATCAGCTTTAAGGCCAGCAACATTCATAAGCGACGCATTAAGGCCTGCCATTTTATTCAAAGCAGCCTGTGCAAGGGCAGCCTTTTTAAGATTGCTGACATAATTATCAAGAGCAGATGTATTATTATTAATGAGTTTTCCCTCAGATGTGAGATCAGCATGATATTGAGGCACAATACCCTGCAGTTGCACCAATGCTTTTCGCCTCTCCCTGATGCCATTGTTCGCATTCTCGAGTACCCTTCGCAAAGTCTGTATCTGTGTTATTTCAGCTGAATGTGCTGATGCAGCCTCCTGTTGAACTTGTTTTATATCATTGTAGCTGTCTTTCATGCGTTTAACGGCTTCGGCATTCCTCTTGGCCTCTTCGCTGCTACTTTTGATGTAGCTGTACAATTTGTAAATTCCATAGCCAAGAGAAAGGACAACGGCCAACAATGCAGTATAAGGATTTGTCAGACTCGCAGCCCTCATAACTTTCAAGGCTGCAGCAGCTTTGGTGATATTGCCGGTAAGCAATGCAACAGCAACACGCAACGTTCCAATCAAGGCAATTCGTGTTTTTATCAAGACATTATGCGTCTTATGCAGTAGCATCAGTGTATATTCTTTCACATACCAGGCATAAGTTGCCAGTGTAGATGCTTTGTAAACAGCTGTCAGCAACGTAACAGACACAATGAGATATGCAATTTCTGCTTTGTACTTAATAATGAAGGTGATCAAGTTATAGATAGCCCTAACGAGCAAAGTACTTGTCGTTACGACATATCTCATTAATGGTAGAAGTCGTTCACCAAGCTCAACAGACAAGTCATGGAATTTTTTCTTAGCCTTGTCAAGTTGTGCCTGTTCAGTATTGTTCTGAACATTAAATTCGTTAATGACGCTCGTGCCATCCTCGTAAGCTTGAAAAGCAAGAGCTTGAGCTTGTCGAACCTGGTCAAGGTGTGATGCGACTGACGACAAAACACCAACAGCACGAGTGCCGTCAAGTTTCATTTCCTGGAATAAAGGTGCCATGGCATCAAATCCACCTCTTGACCTCATAGATTCAAGAAACTTTATCAAGCCGGTATTAGCATCCTCTTTCATGATTCGGCTAAACTCCTTAACTTCCAAACCAGCAATTTTAGCGAACCTTGCCGGTTCTTGGAACATCTTAGTAATAAGCTGAGAAAAGACAGTAGCAGACGTAGCAGCTTCTTGCTCGTTCTGATCGAGTGCCGAAGCAAGGCCTAGCATTTCGCTTTGCGTAATACCTGCCTGTATTGCAACACCAGATAGTTGTGCTGTAAAGTCAACCATGTATGATGCTGACGCCGAAGAATTTTGCGCCAGCTCATTAACCGCCGAGCCTGTCGCGAGCATTGCGCCACGTAGTCCTCTGGTCTTATCCTCACCAAACATTTGTGCGAGTTTTCCGATTTGGTCAACAGCATTTTCTCCGAGGTCATCTCCAAGTGCGACACGTATTTTGTCAGCGCCGTCGACAAATTCCTTAATCATGTTTTCGTTAGTAATGCCCAACCGTCCGGCAGCAGCAGCAAGCCCATTAAGTTCTTCGCGCGATGTCCTCGTATCCATCTGTTGAAATGACTTGTTCATTTCCTTTACCTCTTCCATGGTTTGGCCTGTGTACTTAGTAACATTAGCCATAGCCGAATCCATATCCAGAAAGTCCTGCGTTGATTTACGCATGGTAATCGTAAGGCCGGTAAGAGATGCGATTAGCGAAAAGGCAAGCGTCTGCATGCGGTTGAATTTGTCCGCTAACCGGTTAATCCATGACTCTTGTGCAGCGCCTTCCGCCCTAACAGATTCGAGTTGTGTTTTCAGCTCCTTGGCTTTCTTTGTCATCTGTCGGAATTCTTCCGTACCTCTTTCCATGTCCTTCAGCTCGTTATTGACGATGCGCAGCGAGTATTCAATGTCCCTGATTGACGCCTTGTCTAGCGACTTCATTGTACGGTTGACAAGCTCCGTGTTTGTAGCGACCTTTCGCATTGCCAAACCGGCATTATCAAGTTCGCTATTATATTGGTCGACAATCGTATTTACTAGCTTCTGTTTGTCGCCAATTTCGGCGAGCCTGGCTTTTATCTTAAGCAGGTTAGCGTTTTGTTCCTCATAATTAGCTGAGCTCGGATTAATAGTTGTCAGTCGTTGTTCAATCGATGACTGTGCTGCTTTGAGCGAAGCAACGGAAGCATTGTCGATGTCGGCCAATACAGATGCGACAAGTTTACCGCTGCTGGATATTTTTTCAAACATCTCATCCGTCTGAGATGCAGAGTTCTTTATTTCATCCAGTCTTTCCTTGCAGGTATCCATAAGTGCCGACAAGTTACGCCAATCAGCCGGATCTGATGTAGATTTCATCTGACGGCGTAATGCTCTCATGGCAGTCTCAATCTCGCCGACTGACGCCGTAGACAAAGAATTGATTGTTTTAATTGTCTTATTTACATCGGTATCATAGGCTTTCAGTTCAGCTCGAGCTTTTTTCAGATCCTTGTTAAGGTCTTTTATAAAGTTTGTATCTGCCTTAGCTGATATAGCTTTATCTCGAGCAACGGTAAGTTCGTCTACCTTTTTCTTTAGTTCAACAAGATTATTTTTCGCTTCGTCCGAATTAAGGCGAATTATCGTAACAAATTCTTGAGTATTACCTGCCATACTATAACTAATTTTAATCAAAATAAAAAGCTAAAAATGGTTGCCGTAGCTAAGAACGACAATTTTGTCTATCCCAAGCCGGCAGCCATTGAATTAAAAGGTATTCCCATTATCGTATTATTTCTTGAGTTTATACATCCTGTATCCTACGACAATCAAGATGGTAATAATGACAAAACCAATAGCCCATCCTCCAACATCCAACCTTATTTGTTCCCATTTTGTATGTTTGCGCTCTATAGGATAAGGTACACGGACCGAATCTGAACGTAATATGGCCACCGTGTCATATTTAACCTTGTCACGATAGACGTATTTCCAAACGACCTTATCCTGATAGACGGTATCTCCTGCTGTCCATCGGTTGATAAACACACTGTCACGTTGATATATGCTGTCACGCAAATAGCGGTCAACATACACACTGTCAGTCCTCACAGTCTCGAACGGTACATACTGAACAGATTTGCATCCAGCCAACAAACTCAATATGATGTAGGGGATAATGAGAAATAACAACCTTTTAACCATTCCCATAACTATACACCTTTATATTCTGTTATGGCATCAAAACAAGGACATTCCTTTATCCTCTCCCATGAGTCAACCTTGCCGTTATGATTGGTGTCAGGGCTGATATCCCTGTGACCAAGTATCTGAGCATTCGGATAACGGCCCCTCAACTCCTTAAGCAGCTTTACAAGACTTGCCTTCTGTGGTTCAGTTCTGTTGTCTACAGCCTTGCCATTTGAGTCTATGCCGCCTACATAGGCAACATTAACAGATGTCGAGTTGTAGCCCTGTACTCCGTTGCTCACTTTTTCCTCTCCGAGCATCTGTTTTATCGTGCCATCAGGCATGACCACATAATGGTAGCCGGGGTTCTTCCATCCCTTGTTCTTAAACTCTTTTCTCAAATCCTCGATTGTCTGCTTCTGGCTTCCAGCGGTGCAGTGGATAAAAATGCGTTCAATCTTTCTCATTTCCGTTATCGTTTTTAGGTTCTTTCTTCATGTCTTCTTCCGTAATAATAGCGTCTGGGTGGTCTTTGGCATACTCGCCGCGCAGTATCTTTCTTAACCGGCAGTGGTCGTCCGGGCTAAGCCTTTGCAGGCACTGGTCATCCGGTCGTAGGCAGACGCGCTTTTCTGCTTCTTTCAGTGCTAATTTCAGCTCGTTATTTTCCTGTATCAGTTTTAGGCGGTCATTTTTCAGTGTGTCTATTTCCGTGTACAGTTTCGCCACCTGTTTTTTAAGCTCGTCCACTTCGCCCTGCACGCGCTTGTAGTCCTCTATCAATGCCTCACGTTCCACCTTGAAAGCGTTTGCATCTGCTATCCGGGCATTAGTTTTACGGTTCAGCAGGTATTTAATCGCTTCCCAGCCGCCCAGTGCAGTTATCAGTGCCACTACTGTAGTTATAATCTCCTTCATTTGTCATGTTTGTATAGCGTTAATATAATCTGGTTATCTTGCTGCTCTGCAATTACCAGCCAGTGTTTGGCAAGCACTTGCACTAATTCTGTGTCTAACTCGGATAGGCGCAGCACGGCTTCCGGCTTTCTTTTGTCATCAGTATGTGCCATCTCTTATGCGTTGTAGGGTTAATGTCCTTTTCTTGTATTTCTTCTTAATTACCACCGTATCAAAGTGGCCACGGATATACACCCACTTAAACGCCTTTGGCTCTATCATCTTTAGGATTTTACGCCGCTTGCCGTATTCGTTGGCGTGCTGCATGAAGCCCAGATAACTGTTTATGCTGCTAACCGCGTGTTCCACTTCCTCTATGGTGTCGGCACGGTTGAGCCTGCGCACTGCCATAACAAAGTTTTTCATCGTGCGGTTACAAACATATATCCGCTGTTTCTTCACTATGTTCCCGGTAAACTCTACGCCTTTCGTGTAGTGCTGGATATAGAATTTGTGAGGGTGCAGGGTCAGACCGTATTTAGCCAGTAGCTGCCTAATCTTCGGCACTGCCGCTAATATCTTCTGTTTATCCACATCCACTATGTAGAAATCATCTACATACCTGCCGACATATATAAACCCTAAATCATTCAGCAGGTACCAGTCCAGTATGTTAAGCAGGAAATTTGCAAAGTGCTGCGCAAACAGGTTTCCGATAGCTACGCCCAGCCCCTCGCCATTCGTAAACAGCGATTTGTTTGCCGGTAGGTAGTTCCAGTAGTGCAATGGGCTGTGCCGCTCGCAGTTCTTTTCCGGGCAATGCAGAATAACCACACGACACAGATAACGCAAATCCGCTACGTCATCACCTTTGTAGTATTCGGCTACAAAAGCGTCTATCATGTCGGCTAACATCACTTTGTTTATCGACATGAAAAAGCCCTGCAAATCGAGTTTGGCTACATAGCAGTCACGGGTGTAGTTCTGGCTGCACTCTTTTATGTCGTTGTAAAGCATGGTAACGCCGTACAGTTGTCCTTTACCTTTCCGGCAGTTGAACGTGCGCGGACTAAACACCTGTTCAAAGAGTGGCTCTAACCGTAGGGCTATCCAGTGGTGTACTATTCTATCCTCAAAAGTGGCCGCAAATACTTCTCGATACCGTGGGCGCGTTACGACAAAGCAGATAGACTTACCCGGCTGGTAGGTACGGTTATTGATACGGTCGCGCAGTGCGATTAGCTTGCTACCGTAGTCTATTTCGTACATTATGGCACTGGCTGTTCTCCGCTTGCTTTTGCGGCAGTCAAAATATGCCTCTAACATTCCATCCGTTGTAACCATATCCTCTTTATCTACTTAGTGTGTCGGTATATCCGTAAAGGTGCTGAAACGGGCCTAACCCTATTCTGGTTCGTGGCCTTAGTGTTGTTGTTCGCGTTGCCATTGTTGAGGTTCAAATTCCACGCATTGGTCGTGCTGTACTCGCAACTCCGTGCTGCACTTACTTGGTCTTAACTATAAAAGATAGTGCGCAGCCCATTTTTACAGATAACTTGCACGCTTGGTTAGTCGTAACTTTCCAAATCTGGCATTTACTCGCTATCTACATTGCTGACTAATTTTAATAGTGAGTTCTTCCACGCTGTAGATTGTTTGCCTATAGCGTCCGTCAGCTCGATAATATTTGCGTGCCTGCTTCTGCCTAATATCCATTTCCTTTCACCTGCAATGCGCAGCAAAGTTTTCAATACTTCAAACTTGGACTGGAAATTTACCAAATGCTGTATGCGCACCTGCTTGTCGCGGTTGATGTACGCAGCCGATATTTCGCTGATTAAGTCCACACCTATATCGTGCATCTTATTGCCGATACTGAATTTATAGGCCCGTGGAAAGTTCGGCGTAATATCCAGTATTTCGTCTAACAGTTTACGGCAGTCTAAATATATCTGCGTGTTAGATACCAGTTTCGATTTGTTCATATATTCTACTTTTGCGCTTTGCAGATAAAAGGAAATTTCTATGTCTTGTGCGGCTACCGCCGCACTTTAAGGTTAAAGTTTAACAATTAACCACTAATTCAAAAATGCTGAAACGGGCCTAACCCTACCCTGGCTCGTGGCCTTAGTGCGGTAGCCCGCGCGGCCATCGCCGACGGCCAAATACCACGCACCGGTCGTGCTGGACTCGGTACTGCTCCAGTATGCCGTTTCTGCCAACTGTGTAGCTCCGTTAATCAGCGATAGGGCATAATTGATTTTGCGCATATTCGCATAAATCATCATCAGCTCGCCCAAAGACGGTAGCCACCATCGCCCGGCTGTCAGTCCTTTGCCGTTTGAATTTACGCGGCTGTAAGCATTGCAAAAGCCCGGCGCATAACTTGTCGTGTTGCACTCGCTATGCTTCACCTGCTCGGCTGTACTTGTTTTTCCTGCCCAGTCATCCAGTGCGGTTAATCGGTCAGTCGTGGTCTTGCCGCCTGCGCTTACCGCCGCGCTACTCCACGTTAGTGTAGCTTCCGTGGGTGCTACCACCAGCATTTTGCCACCCTCTACAACTAACACGCCATCTGCTATTTCGCCGCTACTCTGATAGCTTGCCCACTTATGCGGTTTTACCGCCAGCGGATAGTCATCACTGTTACGGTGGAACATGATAAATACGCCGTCATTCATGGCGTTTAAGTCCATGCCTGCCAATAACGCCGATTTGAGGTTCGCCAGTGATACCCTTGTTACATTGCCATTACCATCAGTCAACGGTATATACTGGTCTGTGTTCACGGTTGACACGGCAGATACTGCCGCCAAAGTTTTTGTTTTTTTTGTTGCCATAATATTATGTATTAAAATTATTACTCTTCTGTTACTAGCCCTGTCATTACATACCATGCTCCGTTCATTGCTTTTAGTCTTATGACTTCGTTTGCGGATATTTTTATCCTTGTGTCTCTTGACGCAGGCGATATTTTAACGGGTACGGTATTTTCGTTTATAAGTCTGCCTACCGTATTGTAGTATATGTATTGCGAGCTTGCTGCTGCCACATAAATATCTCCCATTCCTGCCGTTGTCAGAACGGCTTGATAGAAGTTTAGTTCAAGACCTTCGTATGTGTTAGCATCGGGTAAGTTCATGAATTTTGTATGTCCCGTGGCTGCAACAATGTAAAAAGTGTTTGCAGGGTCGTTTATCGGGTCTATGTTATACATTGAAGAACCCGTATTCTGTTCATTGAATGACTTGACTGAGCTATACATCAAACTCGCATGGACTATACCCGAAACATCAACGTTCTCAAAAGTACCGACTTTGCATATTAAAGAACCTTTCTCAGCTTTGAAGACGACATTACCTTCTTTATCTTTCATTGTAATGCCTTCCGCACCTAGGTTCTTTATAACGGCATATTTGGCAAGTAATACCGTTGCAGCCACAAGGGCTATTTTATCACCCAACTGCCAATATCCATTATTGTTGTCGGTTGTACTTCCGGGATAATTAAGAGAGCTCTTTGTATGTGACTTCTTACATAGATAAAAGTTGCCGTTATAATAGATACTATCAAAATATAATTCACCAGAAGCTCCACTATAGAACTGATAGCCGTCTCCAAGCTCATTCCAGTCTTGAGGACCACGCGACACTGCTCCACGTTCACCTTTTTCACCATTATCTATAACCGATACATAAACAAGCCTTGTAATCTTGTACGTGCCGTATGTTATGATAAGGGTAATAGGTATCGTAGTGTCCCAAGTTGCTGTTGGCAGTATTCCGACCATGAGCTTATATCCATCAGTTCCATTCTGCGATATTTGCGGAGTTATCCCCACGGGGAAGCTCTCAATATTTATTCTATATCCAGAAGGCGCAACTGCAACTTTATCAATAAGGCTTATGTTTATCGTATATGTGCTGACATATTCGCTCTTTTTGTGAACGATATTGTCTTGTGAAAGCATTACTGATATGCCGTCCGTACCGTCATAAACCGTCTTGATTGTAAGTGTCTTGCTATAAGATATACCATTAACGGTAATAGTAAAAGGTAAAACAGCTGACAAATCCGCTTTATTTTGTAGGCTCAATAGGTAGTCAAATGTCTTATTATCGCTCTCAATTTTAAATGTCCAATATACGTTATTATCCAGTATATAGTGGCTATTACCTAAAGTACTACAAACAAAAGTATCATTTGTACCGTCACCATAGTTTAACTGCCTATCACCGATAAATACTTGTAATGTAATTTTAGCAGCTTGGCCAGATTTAGTGAAAACAACTGTGTCACTACCGACAATTATATTAACTGCCGGGTCACCCTTTTCACCTTTGCGAATAAATTTAACTACCTGCGTTTTGGTTACTTTTGCCATATCCTTTTACTCCACGCTTGTGATAGTTACCGACACATCGCCGCCGGCTTGCTGACAGTGCGCTCGTGTCACTGTTTGGCTTGCTTTAGGCGTATCCCTGTCCGTATTGAGGTAAACACCGGCAGCGTCTTTCAACACAAAATAAAACTGTGTATCTAAAGCCTTAGCAGATGTGCCGCGTTTGACTACTACCGGCGTATAGGTCACTTGCCCGTTACCTGTCGTATCTTCGGTTATCGCCTCATCTTCTGGGTCGGGATGTGGGTCTATGTCGTAGGGGTCGCTTGCATCCATCACGCCTTGAATGTCCGTGCCTATTTCGGCACCAGACCTATAAACGTGTACACGATACTCGCCATAGGTGTTAATGTCGTTGCCTGAAACGGTCAGTGTCTGGCTGGTCTTACCGCTTAATTCTTCCCAGCCGGTTGCGCCCATCTTTTCCCACTTGTAGGTCAAATCCTTTGTCAGTGCGTTACCACTCTGATATGCCATCGCTTTAAGAATACAGCTGCCGCCCTTGTCGGTTATAACGAAATTCTTTGTGTCGCCTGCCGCTATAGTAACGTGGTAGCTGTTTCCTGTCGCTTGCTGTATCGGTATGGTATATGTGGCCTGTATCTGGTCGCTCTGTGTGCCATAACTGATAGTGGCCACCATTTTAATTACAGCCGGCGCGTAGCCTGCCAGCTCCGCAATGTTTTTAAGGATTTGCAGACCGTAATACATTTGGTCGCCACTCGGTGCTACTGTTTTGAAATAGCCTGCGAAAGTGCCTGTAGATACACCGCCACTGAAACTAATCTTTTGGTCGTTGAAATAATACTCCATTGCGTCCGGGTCTGCCACGCCCTCGGCTACTCGGCTGCTGGTGCAGACGAAGTATAACACGGGCTTTAGTGTTTCAAAGTCCGGGTACACTGCGGTAACGTCATTAGTCGTACCCTCGTACTCTTGGTACAGGTCGCCGCTGGGTGACATGATAACAGCCGTGTAGGTTCCGGCCTTGCTGATAAACTTAATAGTTCTACTGGTGCTCGCTGTACTCATTGTTAAACCTCCGTTTCTTCTTTAGTGATTGTTTCGGCTTCTTCCGCGCTGTCTGTGTCGGGGCTTTCCGTTTCGGGCTGTTCCTGCGTATCATCTTCCGCATCTTCCACATCGCCCGGTGTCGGTATCTCCGTTCCGTCTTCCATGCCGGTATCTTCTGCCGGTTCCTGCACATCCTCTATAAACCGTGGGTCAGTGGCGATAGGCAGTTTTCGCAGCACTATGCCGTCCTGCTCTTCTCTTGCCTCGTGCGCCTGTAGGGATATGCCTCCGATTTGTGCCAATATGCTCGGCAGTTCAGTTAACCTGCCAAATGCAAGCATATCGGCCTGCCACAGCAGATAATTACCGTCCGCAACTTGGTTGCGGTCATTCTCTAATCTTAGGTGTCTTGCCACCTTTGGGTTTACTTTAATGTAACGTGCCATATAATCAAACTTTTAGTGAATAACTATAACTGCGCCGTCAGCGTCACACATCACCGCGCCGTCGGCGTTGTCTATAAACGCGCCGACATATCCCCGGTCTTTAACATCCAGACCGATAACAGCCCCGTAATTTTCATCCATTTTGGCTGTAGGGATTATCGGGCTTATGCCGTGTGCCACCAGTGAATAACTTAGGCTTCCACTTGCCTTGTTTGTGGCTATGTACCACAGTGGTAGCAGTTCTTTTTCCGCGTCCTCTATCTCTCCGTTAGTGGTTCGGATAATGGCTGTTGGTGCTATGCTTAGTATGCCTGCCGGGATGTTGTAGGGTACGCCCGTCATTTCATACTCATATTTCGGTATGCGCCTAACGAAACTGATAACCGCCTGTGGGCTTGCATCGGTCAAAGCCACGCTGCCGGGGTTGCCGTCTGCGCTATATTTAACCCTGCACCGCAGATACATTTCAGTACCCATCAGACGTTTGTTTACCGTCACCGTGTTGTCATCATTAACGGTTATGTCATAATCCATCACCGCGTCTGTTTCGGCTTCATGCCAGCTGCCATCTTCGCCCATCACTTCCCATACCAGCGCATATTTGCTGCTGGGGCATACTTGGTCGCCCAGCCACACGGTAGCTGCCACGTTCTGCGTCTGTCCGTCAGCCAAAGGATTAAATACGGTTTGGTCTGCCGCGTCCAGTTCTACCCTTATCTGGTCTGCCGCACTGCTACAGCTTATTAAGTAGCTGCCTTGGATAATCATAACCTGCCCGTTACGGCTATCCACATACTCGGCATAGAACACCAGCGTAATAGGTATTTTCGGCTCGGCGTTCTTCTTCACTCTAATACGCCCTGCATCGCCGCCGCTGGTGGTTATCTCATAACTGGCGTTGTTCGCATCTATCAGCTTCTGCGTGCCGTCTATGTTCTCATACCAGCGTATGTTTGTCAGCGCATGGTTAATGCGCCCTGCGGCTACCACTTCGTCTTTATCCAACACAGACACAACCGGCTGGATAATTAGCGGTGTCAGCGTATAGTCCGGTGTGTATTCCTGCGTGTCGGTGCTGTAGTTCTGCTTGTCCGGCACGCTTCCAACTACGGCAAATGATATTTGTAGCTGTAGCGGCTTCCAGTTAAAATCAAATCTTCTTGTTTTCATGCCATCCGCAGTTAAATAAGTCCTAAAATAATACCTACACAATCTGCCAGCAGGTCGCGTTTGTCAAACGTGCCTTTTTTCAGTCGCTTATCCCAGATATATTCTTTGCCCAAACCGATAGCGGCAGTAATCAAAACCGCCGCCCACAAAGGCAAAAAGTTACCTAACACCTGCATAATCACCATGCAGCAGATAATGTGCAGCAAACCGTCTGCTCCGAAATAGTCTATAATCTTTTTCATATCGCATACCTTTCTACTAATACTCGAAAACTGCGCTTTCGGTACCAGCTTCATTACCCATACCGTCACGCAGCGTAACTGTCGCTATGAATTTCAACGTTTTAGGGATATACCCGTTAAAGTCGCAGTCCGCTACCGTCAGGTCTATAGACTTGCCCTCGTTGGCTCGCTTTAACGCCCATGCCGTATCGGACGCTACACGCTCGTTACCGTCCGCATCCTCGCTGTACCGCGTCCACTGCACATCTGCGTCCAGTATGTCATCTGTTATATCGATATTGTACAACTTGGCTATGATAGTAAGTGTCAGTGCAAACCTATCGGGGTCAAATATGTAGTCAGTGTCGGCAAACTCTACGGTAAACTCCGGGTTGCCCTCTATCATCGCCCAGTCGGTGTTATTCCATGCCGGGGCCGTCTTTGTGCCGGTCTTGGCACATCGGTACTTGCACCCCATATACCACACGTCCGAAATCTCGTACTGCCCTGTGGTGGGGTTCAAAGTCTTGCAGTAATAGTCAGCGTCCGCACTCCACTGTCCCCGGTCTATTATCTCGCATACCGGCTGGCCTTGATAGTCTATGCGTATAATGTCCTGCACTATCAGTCCACGTGCATACACATAATCCTGCCCCTCGATAATAGGCAAGTCCATCGCTAACAGGAACTCCGGCAATGTGCCGAAAGTAGCACCGTAGTTTGCTGTGTCTATGATAGGTTTTGTTACCCCGGTAAGCCGTACTATACGCCCCTCGGTGCTGGATAGGTATATGCAGCTCTGGCGTAAAGTATCAGTCTGATTACCCCAGCGTGCCACCTTCATCATACTGCAGGGAGGGAAATTTTTACCAGCAGGCACTTCATCATCAGGGTAAAGTGTAACCTCTATACTGTTGTTCGCTGTATTAACGCTATTAACACGCATCCATGAGGTATAATAATCACCACTGCCTGAACTAAGAGTATTAATTATCCCTCGCAGTACGTTATTTTGAGCCTGAGCAGTAAAATATCCTTCCCATTTTCGCCTGAGATTTAACCTGTATGTACCATATCCCAAATCTTCTACTGTCTCGATTGTGTCCGACTCCGTGAGTATCTGGTCGCCCTCGAGAGCCTGTTGTCGATTGACAATCATGTCCATCACTTCGACAAAAGAGCGTACTTTAAGGCTTTCAACTTCGGCATTACCATCTTTGTCAATGGCAGCTCCTGTTCCATTGACAATAGAGCTGGTAAAGGTGCCGAAATATGCACCATCAAGAAAGGTTATAACCTTCTGTGCAATGTCCTCTATATCCTTACGGAGATATTTTCCTGTATCAATGTTGCAATATGAGAGTAAGGAGAGGAGAGCATTACCTATCCTCTCCGCTGTATTCGCGTTTTTCCGGCGTTCGTCTCGGATCTGCGTGAATTGTTGTCTCAACTGGTCTCTTATATCGTCCATGATGATGCGAAAATACTTCAGTATTTCAAGATATAAAAATACATTTAGAATCTATTTGAACGTATTCGAGTCTTCGAATTTACCGAACCGAATAGACCTTGTAAGAAAGAAGAAACCAGTCCTTGATATGCTTCGCCATACATTAGTGCCTGTTTCTCGTTCAGCCGTTGCAGTTGATAATAGTATTTACGCATAAACCAATCCTCTTTCTTCCTCTTACCTCTTACAAGTGCAGCCTGTTTGCCGGCATTCTTGCCTCGTTTGACAGTTATATGCTCAAATTTCGGTGCAAGCATGGCATCTTCTGACAGGCCGGCGCCTACCTGCTTATAGCCGTAGCCATTGACTTCTCGGTATTTGTCATTCATAAAGAGCAAGTCTCCACCATTGCCATGTTTAAAGCCTTTGCCGACTCCGGCGGAAACATATAATCCGTACATGAGAAACTTATGTTTAATGGTATCTGTTCCGTCAATGGCATATTCGATACTCTGTTTCAGGCTGCCTGTATCGCTTACCGAAAGTTTGTCTATCTGTTCCTGAAGGATATCCACAAGATATCTTGCCCATCCTCGGTTATATGCGTCGATGTCCGCCTGTGTCCTGTTGCCTTCGTATAATCTCGTTGCCATAATAGGGAAATTTTCTTAAAATTATCTCAAATTTCCTTAGTCTTCCTGCCATTCGTCAGCGTTGAATGTAAGGTCTACCGGTTCGTCGTTATTCACCATGAAATATAGACCAGTAACGCCATTCATCGAATATCGAGGAAGCTCCTTAGAGTATATGGAACTTATATCCATGTACTCAAGGCTGTCGCCATATTCCATTGTATTCTTGTCGTGTATCAAACGGCTGTGCATCTGGCGGAATATACGCCGACAAAGATTCAGTTTTTCCTCACGGTCTTTCATGTCATCGAAGGTATAAGAGGCGAGTATAAAAACTGTGTAAACGTTTTTGTCGAAAAAAGTTACACCCTTGCTATAAGTGTTTTGCGAAGTTGTGTCATCAATCATGATGAAGTTGGCGTACTTTCTAAATTCCTGCATGACATCGTTAATGCCTTCAGGGCCACTGCAGAAGCAAGCTTTGAAATTATTAGCCTGAGCGAGTTTGTTCGTTTCTGCCAATTTTTTAAAATAATCGTATGCGTTGAATGTGTTATTCGTCTCCATTATTTCTTCATTTTCTTGCGTAAATCTTCTGACTCCTTTGCTTTTGCATCAAGTTCTGTCAGCGCGCGCCAGCAGTCGGTATCAAATATCAGTTGTTCCTTGGTGACGTCACCATCAGTGAGGGCGCGTATTTGCACGTTCACAGATTCCATGAAGTCAAAGCCGCCACCATCTTGATCTGTGAGGTCAACCTTTTTGAAGAAGTGCGGAAAAGCTTTGGCGAGTACATCCTTAACGTACGAGTACCACAGAAATGTGCCTAGAATCTGCGCTTTATCGAGCTTTATTTTGGCAGGTTTTGAGCCGTCTTTTTTTCGGTAAAGCTCCCGTGCAAGAGAGACCAAGAAGCGGTCGTCTTTGTTAAGACAATAAGCCTGGTAGTATTTCTCAGCCGAAAGATAGTCGGCGAATCTTACGCCATGCAGATTAACATCGACCGCATGCAGGCGGCGGACGTCATCCAACCTGACGCCCATGCCCACATACGTGTCGATGAAGTCAAACTGCTTTATAAGGTATTCTATCTGCCATGCCTGTATGGTGATGCTCTTTTTCTTTAGTCCAAATTTGCCTGTGCGCACATAGCATATCCACCCGAAACTGTCCTTTTTAGCCACATGCAGTCCACAAAAACGGACAAACATGTAGGTTTTGACGACAGTAAGGTCGGCAAACGTCGCCATCAGCGTAAAGACATAATGCAGCTGCTCTTGAGTAAGCTCGCGCCATGATTTAGGTGCGTACAAGTCAACTGACTTATCCGTTGAAAAAGAAGGCTGTCGAGTCCTTAGTGTTGTGAAAAACTTCATGATGATTTACTTTGTAAGCTTCTGAATTAAGATATTCGTCGTACAAGTCTATGTTTTTAGACGATTCCAGTATGGACAGCAGTTTCCTAAGAGGGAATGCTACAGCCTCTCGCTGGCCTGTGAAAAGCCAAACGTGGAAGAAGTTCCTGATGGCTAGCAGAGCATCGGCATGCTTACCCATCTCGTCGACGTTATTTGTCCTGTAATAAGCCATAAGAACATCCATCTGTTTGTCGGATATCTTACGGCGCAGAAACATATCTGCGTCCATTATTGGCTGCTGCAATTTGAGCCATTCTTCAGCTGTAAGACCATTTACACGGCGCATGATGAAGAACTCATATTCGTCGAACAAGGTAGGTATGTTTCTCTTTGCCTGTATAGTTTCGCCCCATTCCTTGCTCCTTAGGGAGTTGAGAACGTGTGCCTTGTCGACAAGCAGCTTTACCTTGAGCTGCTGCTCGAGCGCGTCCACTCGCTGCTTGCTTGCCGGCGAAACGTTGTCGTTAGACACTACGCCGAAGCCGGTAGGAGTAAGCACAAGGTCGAGCTGACGAAAAACGGACAAAAAGGCCGAAACAGACGCAAGAGCAACGAATTTCTTGTGCAGTATGCTCTCCTCCCCTGAGCTCTCAACAGTTTTGATTCCTTCAGGGCCCAAAAGGTTATTGCTGAGAAAAGCTATTTGTCCTTCAATTTCCGGCAGCACCATTTCATAAACGTTGTCCTGGGCAGAAGTGCCGACCGGCAGCGACCGCTCAAATTCATCCTTCGTTACCGTTGTTATCATCGTTTTCTCCTTTCTTTTTATTATTGTCAACAGATACAGGCTTCGAGTCCTTGTTTTCATCAAGGGTAGTAAGCTGTATCATTGGCACATCTATCGTGGCAATCTTATTCCATCCGTTGTAATGCAAGATTACATGGTAAGGCTTGCACATTATGTCGTGCATTGGCTTCTCAAGTGCCTGCTTGAGTGTGAACAGCTCGCGCTTGTCCGAGCCTGAGTTATTCATCTGACTCTTTCCCGGCGTTGCTCCCACGAGGTTAGGGTGTACGCCCAGGGCGAAGCATAGAGCGTTAGATGCCTCGCTCATGTCGTCGCTCCAGTTGCCGCCCTCTTTTTTCGATGCGTCGTTGAGCTGGTATATCCTGACCATGCGGTTCTCCTTGCCGTTAGGGTCAACATAGTATCCTGAAACCATAGCCTTACCGGCATTTTCCACGCCTGTTATAAAGTCCATGATATTTTTCTTCTCCTGCTCCTTACGTTCTGCCCTCTCTTTTTCGCCAACGATATTCTCGTTGGCGCACACGTTATCCCAATAGTCATTATGCACTTCTATCTGGGTTCTCGGGGCTGAGGTATTCTTTATCATGAAGCGCTTCCCTATACCTATCAGGCGGTATATGTCAAACCACGAATCGCGGAAAATGCTCATGTAGTAAGGCACAGGGTAGTACTGGCTGCCTGGTGTGGGCATTTTGCTCAGTATGGCAAACTTGCGTTCTGTCGTTGGTGTACGCTTCGTGCCTGTGTCCGGGTCAGGAACATGACCCATGCGGACCTTGAGGTCGCCCAATGGGTCCCAATAGTCAAGAAGAGGTATAACCTCGATGTTTTTCTCGTCAAAATTCCCCACACGGAAGTCACCGAAAAAGACATGCTCTATCTTGCCTGATTTTGTCGATGGGGCGTATTCAAATCGGCAATAGCAAGCATCCTTATTCCTTACGTTGACTATCTTGTCGCCCCTGCGGTTAAGTATGATGACTGTTACCGAGAAGAAAAAATACTTCATGTCTGTTGCCTGCTCCATGAAACACTCGTGAAGCGAGTTTGACAGGCAGAAGTTCAAAATTTCCTCGTTGTCGATATCTTTTTTGGTCTCTCGGTCAACGAACCTTACGCCCTGCCCATAACAGGCAAGTATGTTGAACTGCTGACACTGAGCTGTAACCATGTTGCTGCTTATAAAGTCGCGTATCGTAAAAGGAAGCATGTTGTCAACGCCGAACGGTACATACTTATATTGCTTGCCTCTTATAGTCATTTGAATAGGGCTTACGACTTTGTCCTCGTCGAAAACACTTGCCGTGTCTTTCCCGTATTCAGACGAGATAGAATCCATGAAGCCTTTACCGCCTACGCCTGAAGGCACCATCTTATACCTTGTAACGTTTCCGTTTCTGCCGACCTCGACTAATTTGTTTTCGTTTTCCATCATAAATAAATTGTGTATCCGTTAACTTCAAGTATGTATATCTCTGGGATAAGCCTTATCTGGTTATTAACAGGGTTGCGCAACCGCACATAACCGCCACGCCAATGTTGGTGATGAACATACCATCCCTGATATTCGTTTATGTTGCCTTCAGACGTCCAAGCCTTGACGTTCAGCGTCTGGCGCCGTTCCTCTGCCAACGAGATGTAATGTTGCATCTCGGTAAAATGCATTACTCTGCGTTTCTTATCCATATCAGTTGAATGTAAAGTCAAACGTGTTGTCGAATATCCTTCCGCCACGGCGGAGGTCAACCACGTTGTGGTTACGCTGGGCGTATGTGTAAGTGAATGTAAATCGAGGTAGAGAATCAATGTCATTAGTATATTCCGACTTTGATTCGGTAATTATTACTTCCTTGCCAACGACCGGTTCTGAGTTGTAGAAATTGACAATGCGTACATTCTTCGAGCGGAAAAGGTCGTCCAGCCAGTTGGCAGCCGGAAATGTAAGCACGCCGGTGTCAGCCTTAAATTCACGGTTCTCTTCAATCTTGTAATTCTTCTTAACCTTGTTGATGTATGCTGATTCGCGGTTAAACTCCGGCGAAACAGTATGCGTGCCGGTGCAGTATACCAGCTCATCACATCCGAAAGAGTTCTCAAACAGCAGAATAGGCGCACAGTCAGGACGTTTGAAGTCGATGACGAAACGCTGCGCCCTGGCTCCAGCCTCGATGGTGTATGCACAAAGCACTTTACCTTCAGTGGCAAACTGGCCGGGCGATGCGTCCACAGTCTTGAAGTTGCCATTAGAACTGACTACATCAACCGAAAAGCTCATAGTGCTGCCGTCGCTGTATTCGGCGGTGGCCGTTGGCGTGTCTCCGCCGATATAATGCAGATACTCAAGCCGTCCCATCGCAGTAACCCTGTCGCCATCAAAGATGCTCAAGTAATGATCCTCGAGGAAACTATCAGCGTTGCTAATGCCGAAATCGGCGGCACAATAGACGACAGTGGCATCAAGCGTGGCCGTTTCCGCAGCTTCACCGTTGTTAAATTCCTCGGTTATAGTAATAGCGAGGCCTGCAAGAAGGCGCCTCTGTACGTAAGGCTGCACAAGTTCTGCCAGGTCAGAGAATGTTATCTTGCCTCCAAAAGGAAAGAGATAATCGTCAAAGAGCACGTCGTCGTCAGCTTTGATTTCAAGGTGTGCCCTATACCCGGCAATACCGAAAGATATGTCAGGCAAAGTTGCAGAAAGATATGTTCCGGATAAACCGCTCAAAATAGTAATCATATACTTTTTTGAGCAAATGTATCATTAAAGATAAGGATATAAAAATACGTGGGCGTAACCCTATGAAGAGCCCGTCCACGTGAAAGAGTATAATGTTAAAAAAATGTATCAGTCTATTTGTCCGGCCATATCAATATCACGCCAAATTGCCCACTTGATTGTGCCGTCGTCATAGGTAGCCATCGTATAACCTTTCAGCAGAAGATACTTCGAAACTATGTGTGGTGACACAGTCATCATGGGTATCAATTCATCCGTGATATCTTGTGTTGTTTTGTACTCAGGTGCAAGATGTCTGCCTGTAGCCTCTGATGCGCCCGGTACGTTAGAGCGTGTGGCGAAATATGCGTCTAATATTGTTATCTGGTCACGCTCGTCTTCAGAAAGATCAGCAAGCCATTTTTCATATCTATTATTTTCCATTTTTCTGCGAATTAAGACATTTGTTCATTGTAAGTTTTAACTCTCTAAGGCAGTAAATCATTTCAAGCCTCTGATAAGCCTTCTCTTTTACGTCGCCAGCGCTGTCGTCAACAGAATGTTCAATAACAAAATCTATAACATCATCGCATAACGAAATAACACTCTCAATGTAAGAAGGCTGCAGAAGCTCACGTTCTGCCTGTATAGTGTCATAGCCTTTCATAAGCTACCCCCTTTCTCTGTAAAGTCATGCTCAACCAATTCTCCGGTTAGCGTAAAAGCCCTCAATATATCATTACCATTAAGAGGTACAAGGGTAATGACAAACGAATTGCCGTTGTCATGCTTTGATATGAGCATAGGCTTTAGTCTTCTGTTTTTCTTTAAGTGCTTATTCATGGCGTTGTTAATGAAGTCTTTTATGTCCTTATCGACGTTCTCTTGATAAACTAATGACCTGTGAAACTTGCTAAGCACCTCTTGTCCTACGGCGCGCCCCAATAATGTTGTATTATAATAAGTCTGCACAGTAATATAATACTTATTCATTGCTCACCCCCTTTCTCACAATATTCATGTTCAATCATTTCTCCGCATAGGGAAAAAGCCATCCTTTCAGTATCGCAGTTTGCTGCTTCCAGGCTAATGATGAAGTAACCTTTACCGGTAAAATACTTAACATTCATGCGCTTGAGTTTCGCATTTTCTTTAATGGCTTCATTCTGGGCGTTTATGATAAATTCGGTAATTCTCTCTACCTCTCTTCCACTGGTAACGACAGATTTGTTATAAGTAGCCCTTACCTGCTGTGCCACGATTTCACCTAACTTCGTTGTATTTGAAAAAGTCGTTACCTTAATGTAATATTTACTTTTGCTCATTGCTCACCTCCTTTCTTGTCATCAGCGTTAAGCCGGTAGACCACCCATGCTGAGCAAGCGGCCGAAACGATAGAGACCACAGGCTGCTGCATGGCTACTATGGCGGTTATACAAATAAGGAGAGTGAAGATGTTGACACGTACTGCCGTCTTCCATGTAACCTCGAAGCCGGCCAGCCTTGAATAGAATGTACTACGGCTGTTATACCATCTGGATAAAGATTGTGCCTTTCCTGTCAACCATGCCTTGATGTCGACAGGGCGCTGCGCACTGCGC
>ERZ791716.281-NODE-281-length-30607-cov-4.002651_pt1 | contig 30607 bp, 13 predicted proteins | sample MGYA00510049_ERZ791716 | MGnify/ENA primary metagenome ERZ791716 (study PRJEB30046, sample SAMN00715135) | human gut metagenome | study: EMG produced TPA metagenomics assembly of the A metagenome-wide association study of gut microbiota in type 2... | reverse complement strand
CGATAAGCACCCGAAGTGGTGCTACTTTCGTATTATCTTTATCCTTAATTATGAAGTATCACCGCTTCGGGTGATGCCTCTTGCGTTGCTGCATCCGTGGGTGGCACACCCACGGTTACTGAGGTGCAGCCCTTCGGGCTCGTGGTGTGTGTTGTCTTGCTTTATAATTTGCTCTTTTACATGCCAAAGTGTCATTTCGTTTTTGTACGGATTTTCTGACGAAATAGAAAATGATGAGCCATGCATGGCCGTGCTTTGGTAAACAATATTTACATTTATGTCCAAACGGGCAGCTTCTTCTGAATAACTCGGCCACTTTTGCATCAAAAACAGGCCGTTTCAGACCTTGAAACCACCCTGTTTTTTTATTGAAATAATGGCTTTTTTGTCCTAATTGGGACAAAAAACATTGCACACATTGCCTTCATCCGGCGTAACGTCTTATGCCGTAGGGCGTTGCGCTTGCACACGAAAACTGCCCGTTTTTGCGGCCGGATGATTTTAATTTCTGAATACTTCAGTATGAGAACGTCAGCCTGAATCACATTGTAAGCGTATGTTCTAATATTCTTTCATTATGTCATTCTGTCGCTGCATATGCTTACGCAAGCCGAAAATGTGCGTGATGATATATTTTCGTTGGCTATGCTTGATGTATGTAAGTATTTTTTTCTTGCCTGATGCCTGCATTTCCCTGTATTTAAGGCAAAAAAGTATATTTCTGACACCAAAACTTTTTATTGAGAAAAAGTGCCTGATTAACGATTTTTAACGCTAAGAGGGACCCTTTGTAATTACTTATTGTTATTTTTGCAATTGAAAAGTTTTAAGATAAATATTCCTTAAATAAGGTGTGTTTTTTACAAACATGCTGCTTGGAATAAGAACTTTAGCACAAAAATGTCGAACGAGCTTAACCTTAAATGGTGTCAGCATTCGAACTACTAATGTGAAAAACCTGTAATCGGTAAAAATAACATATACGAACCTATCAGCATGAACGGCCGTGCAAGCATGGCTGTAAGCTAAACTGCTAACTGAAATTGTCATAAGGCAACAACATAGTCTGAGAATGCAGTTTTACGATGTGAAATGATTGGTCAACGATGCTATAATAGCATCTGCTGAGATAATATAACTATGAATAAAAACAAGATTCCGAGAAATAGAAAAAACTAAAATATTTACAGGATTTATGATTAAACGCATATTAAGTACAGCACTAGTCGTATTGGCTACTTCGCTCTCGGCCATGTCACAGAATGTGGCTCTGAAGACCAATGCATTATACTGGGCTACCACAACTCCAAATATAGGAATTGAAGCCTCAGTAGGTAAGAGAAGCACGCTGCAGCTGTTCTATGGTCTTAATCCGTGGAAGCAGTCGGGCGGCGACCAGTCGAGTCTGCGCCACTGGCTTGTTATGCCTGAATACCGCTATTGGTTCTGCGAGAGCTTCAATGGCTGGGTCATTGGTGCTCATCTTATGGGCGGACAGTTTAACGTAAGCAGCGTTGAGCTGCCTTTCGGATTCTTCCCCGAGCTTAAGGACCACCGCTATGAAGGATGGTATGCAGGCGGAGGCGTTACGGCAGGATATCAGTGGATGATATCTAAACACTGGAACTTTGAGGCATCTGTCGGACTTGGATACGATTATATAAAGTATGACAAGTATAAATGCGGAATATGCGGCGAGAAACTCAAGTCGTCGCACACTAACTATTTTGGCCCCACAAAGGCTGCGCTGAGTCTTATTTACATATTCTGATTCACTTAACAAAAATAGAATTATGAAAAGATTATCTATATATTGTGCATGTATGTTATTTGCGCCGCTTGCGCTGCAGGCACAGAGCGCGGGGCTTAAACTTGCTGATGAAAAGATTAGTGTGGAGAACCTCAGGGTGGAGAATACAAGCCAGACAATGGTTGTTAATCTCGATCTTAACATGGACTCACTGAAGCTGGCTTCTAATATGCGGCTCGTTTTTACGCCCATCATCAAGAATAATACCGAAGAAAGACTGATGCCGCAGATTGTCGTTAACGGACGTAAGCAGGACATATCTTATCAGAGAAGCTGATATAAGGATTTTGCCGACAATGCGGTGGTGGTTAGACGAAAGAACAACACCGAGCAGACGCTGCATTACAGTGCTGTGCTGCCTTATGAAGACTGGATGAAGAACTCTAACGTCATCGTGGCTGAAGACCTCTGCGGATGCGGCGACATAAAGGATCAGAACACTGTTGAGCTGAAGCGCCTGCGCACGCCGTTCATGCCGTATATGCGACCCGAGGCAGAGGGACAGAAGGTGCGCCACGAGCAGGGACGCGCGTTTATCGACTTCCCCGTAGACAAGATAACTCTATATCCTTATTATCGTAACAACCCGAGAGAGCTTGATAAGATAATAAAGACAATCAACCTTGTGAAGAACGATAAGAACACTACAATAACAAATATCGAGATACACGGATACGCATCGCCCGAGTCGCCTTATGAGCATAACGCATATCTTGCCGAAAACCGTGCTAAGACGCTTAAAGATTATGTGCGCAAGCTCGTAAATCTTGACGACACTACGTTCTCGGTAACTTCTACTCCTGAGGACTGGGAAGGACTCAGAAAGTATGTCGTTGAGAGCAATCTGCAGAACCGTGACGCCATACTCAAGCTTATAGATAATACATCGTTAGACATTGATGATAAGGAATGGAAGATAAAGCTTACTTATCCTGACGACTATCGTTTCATGCTCGAAAACTGGTATCCAGCCCTGCGCCACTCTGACTATGTGGTGAGCTACAGCGTGCGCCCGTTCACCGTTGAAGAGGCTAAGGAGATTATGAAGACCAAGCCCCAGCAGCTCTCGCTCGAGGAGATGTTTATGGTGGCTCAGACTTATGAGCCGGGCTCGCGCGAGTTTAACGAGATTATGGAAACGGCAGTACGTATGTATCCGGACAACCCCACAGCCAACATCAATGCTGCATGTACACGACTTCAGTATGGCGACATTGAAGGAGCAAAGCGATATCTTGACAAAGCCGGCAATATGCCGCAGGCTATTCATGCAAGAGGAGTTATTGCCATGCTTGAGGGAAAAATCGAAGAGGCAAGACTGCTCCTCAATCAGGCTAAACAGGCCGGGGCTGAGAATGTAGACAAAAACCTGCAAATAATCGACATGTAATAATATGATAATATAACTAATTTAATTTTTTAACCAACCCAATTTTTAAAATTATGAAGAAAGTAAAATTATTTTCCTTCGCATTGGCGGCGCTGATGCTGGGAGCGTGTACAAATGAAGACGTCATCGACAATGGAGGTAAAGGAACGGTAGCACCGGGAGAAAAGGGTTATATCAGTTTTGCCTTTAATCTTCCTACGACTCCATCATCTCGTGCTAATGACGACTTTGCTGATGGTGATGCTACAGAGTATAATGTGAGTGATGCTACTCTTTTACTTTTTGCAGGTGATACTGAAGCAGAATCTAAATTTGCTGGTGCTTATTCTCTTACTTTAGATTTAGATAATAAAGAAGATATCAAATACAATATCACAACGAGATATACACTTGTACAAGAAATTGAAAAACCTGCAAGTGGTGATATCTATGCCATGGTGATTCTTAATGGTAAGAATAATAAGGTTATAACTACTGATGATAACGGTACAACTTGGAAATTGAATGGTCAGACTCTTACTACTGGCGAAAGTGGTACAATGTTTTCGAGTCTTTATACAACGGCACAAAGTTTTAGTGTCAGTGATATAGCAAATACAACTGACAAGGGTTATTTCTTGATGACAAATGCTCCTATGTATACAAAACAAGGTGGCACTAATGATCCTACAGGTGGCGCAGTTAAAACTTTGTCTGTAATAGACAGAGACCGTATCTATGGTACACAAGCAGAGGCAAAGGCCAACCCTGCAACAGAAATCTATTGCGAAAGAGCTGTGGCTAAGGTAACAGTAAAAGGGGATGATGGTAATGTTTCTGGTAATGACAATGTTACGACGTATGAGCTTCAAGGTTGGGCATTGGATATAACAAGTAAGGAGGCTTATTTGGTTCGTAATGTTGCAGATCCCAATTGGTGGGGATATATGGCAGCTAACACTGCCGATCATAGATTTGTAGGTTCTGTAGGTCTTACAAATACAGCAAATGAGACTTTCTATCGTACATATTGGGCTATGGATCCTACTTATGCTCTTAATATTCTGATGAATGATCCTGTAAATACAGAGTATTTCAATACAACTATTGGTGCGGTTCCTTCTTTGACTAACATCGGTTCAAACGCATATTGCTTGGAGAACACATTTAATGTTAGAAATCAGAATCAGAACCAGACAACGCGTGTTATTGTTGCTGCTAAATTAGCTGTGACAGGTGCTGATGTGAATGATGGTAGTTTCTTTATACTTAACGACAACAAGGACGTTATTTATCAAAAAACAGACGTAGAAAAAACTGTTACTACAGCATTTATGAATGTTCCGGCAATAAGAAAAGTTCTTGAAGACAATCTTAAGGCTGAATCAAAAGTGGATAATGATGATTTTGTTGTTAAATTCACAAGTGATCAAGCCGGCTATTGGGATGTTGAGAGTATTACATTAAAAGATGGTCTTAACACTCTGTTTAAGAATGATCAAGTTCCTGCACAGTTGACATCAGAAAATGAAACATACACTAAGGCTATTGCATCTGTAAATCAAGACTATAACATTGCTTATTATGCAGGTGGAATTTCTTACTATCCTGTTCGTATCCGCCATTTTGATGATACTCAGACTCCTTGGACAGAGGAAGGAAAGACAGATAACTCATATCCTGATTATAGTGAAAAGGATTATCTCGGCCGTTATGGCGTTCTGCGTAACAACTGGTATGAAATTGAAGTTACAGGTATAAAGAATATCGGTAGCCCTGTACCTGATGAGGTTTATGGTCAGGATGATCCTCTTGATAAGTGGATTTCTGTACGCATCAATGTCCTCTCTTGGGCTAAGCGTAGTCAGAGAGTAGATCTGTAATAAGATTGAACTTCATAAAAATTAAAGTTAATTGACAACATCCGTGTGCGGCCGGTATAGGCCGGCCGCACATTTTCTTAAAAAGGCGGAAACCACAGAGGTGTGGCCTGCATGTAAGTCTGCCCGCAGAGACACCATGATATACGGCGGGGTGTAGCTCCGGCACAGGGAGAGGAGCCGTTGCGGAACAATATTGCCGCAAACCAAAACTGACAACAACGAGGCACGACGCTCACGGGCAAGTGCCCACAACATAATAACAACAGCCTAAGGCTAAACATCTGCTTAAGCAACACAGACAGATCAACATCTGGGGCTGACCCGGCGCAGTTTTAAAAAATAGCTTATGTCGCCGCGCAACGACAATGTGACAAAGAGATTAATAAAGGAAATAAAAACAAAAAATATATATGCTTATGAAGTATCTTTCGATAAAGCGTCTGACTTGGCTGTTATTAGCGGCTTCAGTATCGATATTTACATCGTGTGACATGATGACCGACGACAGAGACGACTGTCCCATGGGGCTGTATCTCAACTTCAAGTATGACTATAACCTTGAGCGTGCCGACATGTTCAACGACCATGTCGGAGCTGTAGATGTCTATGTGTTCGACGAAAATGGCAAGTATGTCACACGCCAGTCAGAGGCCAATGTAGGCAGTTCGCGACCATTGGCCGACCCGGCTTATTCTATGCATATGAACCTCGACCCGGGCAAGTATAAGTTTATAGTGCTTGCCGGACAAGACTCTTACGCGGAGCAGATGGAGTCGGGACGCGCGCGCTTCGTGCGCTCTGACCTTACTGCGGGCGATGACATGACCGCAATGAATATCAAACTCGACACAACGCCGCAGGGCAACAATGTGCTCCTCGTAGACAATCACGGGCTGCCACTCGACACGCTCTGGCACGGCATGGAGGTTGAGCCGGTTGAGGTGTTCGCTGAAAAACCTACTTATCACACCATCTCGCTCATGCGCGACACAAAGAAAATAAACGTGACGCTGCGCGAACTCGACGACCCCACACAGATGGACATTGCCAAATATGACATGACCATCACCGACCGCAACTCACACATTCTCTGGGACAACTCGCTCGACGAGACCAACACCGTTATCTACACGCCGCACGCCACATGGAACACCGACGCCCGCACGCCGGCAACCGACGTTAACGGCGACCCCATTGACGGAGTGGGCAAGATAGCTCATGCCGACTTTATGACTTCAAGAATATTGTACCACGATGATCCGAAAGACGACGGCATACTGTCTGTCGTAAATAAAGAAACTCAGCAAGAGGTTATACGTGTGAATCTTCCCGACCTGCTTAGTCGTCTGCGTACGAGCGAGGATATTTACCGCTACTCGGCACAGGAGTTCCTCGACCGCGGATACGACTATCAGCTAGACTTCTTCCTCAAGGGCGACCGCCTTTACTACGTTGAAATAAGCATCAGTGTGCTTGGATGGAGCAAGCGAGTGCAGCTTGCAGAACTGTGATGGATACAGCTAACCCAATAATCGAGAATGGCTATGAACAAAGATATATTACATACGGTTAAGAGCGTCATGGGATGTTTGCTTATGGCATCTCTCGCGGCGGGCTGTGCGCAGGAAGACATCGGCACCACTCCTACTGGCGGAGGCGGCATGTCGGCATCTTCTTATGTGTCGTTCAGTTTTGCCTCGCTGCAAGGCGCGCCTACGCGCTCTAATCCCATGGGAGGCGAAATAGGCGACGGACTGGAAAAAGGACAGGATTATGAGAATGATATAACATCTGCCGTAGCTTTCTTCTATCAGACTTCTGAGGGAAATGGTGTAAATAGCGGCGGCAACACAACGATAAAAGCCGTCGTAGAGTTTAACACTATAAATAAAATTGACGAAACTCAAAGCGGTGTAGACAGAATTTATGCTACAGGAGCAAAGCAGATAGACCTCGAGAACGGCAAATACAACGTACTCGTCGTGGCAAATCCGGGTAATGATAAATGGTGGACAGGCAAGTCGCTCACGCTCGCCGATGTGCGCGACCATATACATACCGCGGCATGGACAGCTTCAGAGTCTGGATATTCAAACTTTGTAATGACATCAGCTGCCGACGCCACGCTGACGCTTGAATCTAACCCGGAAGATGATCCTGCCACTGCTGAGGTAAACGTAGAGCGCATGGCAGCAAGGCTCGACTATAAGGCTGAAGCATCTTATACCTGTACCGATCCGAAATATTCCGGTGCCACTGTTGAGATAACCGGCGCAGCCCTGGTGAACAATCTTACGGCAGGCAGCTATCTGTTGAAACGCGTGGCCGACGATGTTAACGGCACCAATCTGTCTTATCTCGGTGATGAAACTGCTGACGCTAACTATGTAGCAACAAATTATGTGCTCGACCCGTGGACGGCAGGCAAGACATCAGCCAACAACAGCTTTACCATTGACGGTGAAGTTAAAACAGCCGAAGATCTTTATGGCGAATGGTTTGGCAACATCTCGCAAAACCCTAATGATTGGGCTGATTATGTTCAGCCGGGAACAGAAGTGACTGTCGGAACCGAAAAATGGCAACGTATAGGCTATACTCTCGAAAACACAACGGCAGCCGATGCGGCAGGCAGCGACTACAGCACGGGCGTGGTGTTCAAGGCAAAGTTTAATCCGCAGGGCGTGGCAAATTATACCAAAGGAGAAACATTCTTCGCGTATGGTACAAAGATTTATGCCTCAATGGAGGATATGATGGCCGGATTTTATGGAAGTAAGTTTGCTGATTTAGACAAAATAACAAACTGCGCGACCTGGGGGGGTGTAAAACAGTTTATTACATCCACGTTGCTTACCAATGATCCGTCGGGATATAACAAATATCTTGAAGGACTGGCTGATGGTAAAAACGATTCGGAAGTTGTTGCGGATGTTTCTTCGCTTACATGGAGCAACTATATGCTGAATGAGTGCGGCTATTCAAAAGACGAAAACGGAAAAGTGGTTCTTGACCAGAATGATAAGGTTACGCGTATTGCCTTGAAGCCTTACGGAACGCGCACATACGAAGACGCCACATGTTATTACACATGGTGGGTGCGCCACAGCAATGACAATGATGATACAAAGAAGGGCATAATGGAGTATGCCATTGTGCGCAACAATATATATAAACTCACGGTCAAAAGCGTTTATTCGCTCGGAGGTGAAGTGCCCGATGACGAGAGTCTGATTGTTGACGTGTATGTTAACGACTGGCTGCTTCTCGATAATGAGACTCTGCCTATGTGATGTAATGAATATAATGAAAAAACACTGACGTTATGAACAAAATAAAGCAACATATATATAAGGCTATGTTCTGGCTGCTGCCATGGCTGTGCGCCGTGCCCCTCGCCTCATGCTCGTTCGACGACGACATCAACACGGGCGGCGACAATGCTCCCGCCACGCTTCAGCTGAGCATCACAGCACGTGAGGAAGGCGACTTGAACACAAGAGTGGGTACAGAAGTGGGGCAGGACAACGAGTATATGCACAACCTGCTCGTGCTCTTTATACAGAACGGCAAGGTAGTGAAGAAATTCTTGCCTGATTTGAGATATGACGAAGCAGCAAAGGTGGGAAACTTGAAGACATGGGAATCAGAGAAATTCACGCTAGCACCGGGCACATACACCGTGTATGCCTTTGCAAACATTGATACTTATTATGATGAACATTGGGGAAGTCTTACTGGATTAGAAGAGAATGCTCAGATTCCAGATGGGGTAGATATTGACAATATCGTGCTTGAAGACAATCCTGCCTCAAAGCTTGACTTTGTTACTTATTTTATCCCGATGAGTGCAAAGGAGGACGTAACCGTTACGTCAGACACACGAAACATCTCTATCGGTCTCGACCGCCTTGTAAGCAAGATAAGAATGAGCATCACGGGCAAGCCCGACACAAAGGTTACAGCCCTGTCGTTTGGCGGATATGCCGACAAGATAACTCTCTTCTCAGATAAAACGTTGGAAGGAGCGACATACACAACGACAAAGAATATAACTGTTCCTGGTGACGGTACTCTGAAAGCTGATGTTTCTGGCACAACAGGAACACTTGCTATTCCTGACTTTTATGTAAACTCTTCACCGGATGGTCATCCGTTTACCGTAAATATAAAGACTGTAGAGACAACAGGCATTATTCATGATGCCACTGCCATTACACAACGCAATGTGCTTCCGCGCAACAGCATCTTCCCGCTTACGCTGCAGCTCAACGACTATGGCCTCGACCTCGAAGCGCAATGTTGGGTAAGTCCGATAGGCAGTCTGCCGGTGGAAGTAACTGTGGGATTCACTCCAGATACTTATGAAATAACAGTGCCCGAAGGATGCCAGTTCGCGTTTACAGTGAAAGGTATAAATATAAACGGAGGAAACACAAGTTATATAACGAATTTAACTGGTACATGGAATATGCCTGACGGCGTCAGTGGCATTGCCTTTGACGGCGCAACAACAGGAGTTACCACGGTTAAGGGCCATGTTACGGCATCTGTCGGCAAGACTGTTAATCTTAGTCTTTTAGTTACGTGGCAGGATAATGGCGCAACTTACAATCGCACATACACCGTTAAACTTACCACGGCTGACCTTACGAATTATCCGTTCTACAGCAAACAGACACGTACACCGGAGTTCGGCCTCGACTATCTGCGTCATGAGATGCTCAATATGTTCATAAAATAAATCAAGGAGGAACTAAATCATGAAATACAAACATAATTTATATACGCTTCTCATCCTCTTCTGCGCAATGTTCGTTGCCCAGAATGTTGTTGCGCAGGTGAAAGGGGATAAATATAATGAAACTAATGCGTCAGTAACGATTACGCATAAGGCTGCGAAATGGTTTAATCTGAGAAGCGGAATATCCGATGCTGCAAAGGCAATGGATACCTTTGATGATGATACAAAGATGTTTACGCTTCAGGATGGTAAAACGGAAGTCCAGGCGGCACATACTTATATGGATACGATTTATGTGCATAAGGGTACCTCTGTGTCACTTGAGATTCCTGATAAGTTGAAGGCTACTAATTTTAGTATTAAGTCTTATCAGCGTTGGCATAGTTTCCGTACGGATGGCACGTATCGTACCAATAATACTGGAGAGAATGATGTATGGGATTTGCTTACTCCGGCAGATGGTATTAGCGGTACTTCCTACCGGTATGCTAACGGCTATGTGGGTTATCCTAAAGGGTCAAATATGTACAAGGTAAATTTCTACGTACCTACCGACGAGGAATTTAAAGCATGGTTCGGTGAAGATGCCGCAAAAAAATATGATAATAATTTTTATCTAGTGGCTTGTGATGTTTCTTCATACACTGATTATACTAAGAATTTTGACAGGGAGAGTTCTTCGAAATCTTTATTCGGTCCTCAAAGCGACGGCAATACATACGAACCGACGCTTACGCATCGTGTACTTTTTTATATCGTAACAGTGGATAATCGTGACGAAGCTCCAACTGTAACGTGGCAAGAAGGCATGGGACGGTTGAATGATTCTGCATACCAAGGAGGAACGCTTGACGAAGGGAAGAAGTATCTGGAAGAATATGATATCTCGTTCCCTTATACAAGAGTGTCTGATAATACGGAAGAGCTTGTAGCGTTGTCGAAGGATGCCTGGTCGTATGCCATACCGGGAGTTTCGAAAGATGCCGATAGTGATACATTAAACATATCTTTGCAAGATAACGGGTCTGGAATCACGTTGGTAACAACAAAGCTTACAGGAATGACCCGTATTATACAATTTAACTATCCTAATACCAACAATACGGATAAGACACAATATGTGAATGCTAACAACAGTAAGGCAACCATTTATGTCACCAAGACTGTTGGAGGTACGACGTATAACTTAGCCAGATTTAATCTTACTTTCATACGCGATACGAGATTGCTGACGCAAACCCAGTTAGAGCAAATAGAAGATGGAACGATTCAAAATGAAAATCTGAAATATTATCAGTTCCGTACAGATAAGTATTTGGAGCAGAATTATCAGTTGCTGACGTCGCTTAATTTTGACTACGATCCTGCGGTGGCTGATACGTATGGCTCGGCATCGTTCTATCCATTCCCGCTGGCATGGACCTCTAACTCCTATTCGTTCTATGATGGCGCTAATAATAATGATTTCAAGAGTGGTAATAAATATCCGGAATGGGGATTTTATTCTATTATGAACGATTTTATGGAAGGTGATCATTGGACTAATGGTACGAAAAATGCCTATGCCAAACCCCTTCCCGGCAGCAACTACCATATGTATATCGATGCTTCCGACCGTCCCGGAGTAATCGCCCGCCTGCCGTTCAGACGCAAGTTGTGCAAGGGTTCAGAGCTGTTTGTCACAGCCTGGCTTAAGAGTGCGGGTTGGAGTAACTCTATGGCTGATGCAAACATGCTTTTCTCTATCATGGGTGTGAAGACAGACCCTGTCTTGGGGACAGTGTATGAGCCGATCTGCCGCCATTCTTCCAGTCAGGTGCGTCGTACAGACTATCTTAAAGGTGGCATGCCCGGTACCGGCAGCGATACAAATGAATGGATGCAGATGTATTTCTCGTTTGTTATAGACGCGGATGCTGACTATGACTCGTACGTGCTTCAGATAGACAACAACAGCGCGTCGACCGATGGTGGAGATATGTATATCGACGACATACGTGTATATATAGCTACACCGAGTGCTGAGGTGAAGCAGCTGGATGCCACTTGTACGAACGAACGTACCTTGATGAGTATTAAGCTTGACTGGAATCGTTTGCTCTCGCGCCTTGGTCAAGAGGAAGGCCAGGACAAGATGGATGCCATTGACTTCTGCTTTGTAGACAAGGCAAAGTATGATGATTATCTGGCACAGAATCCGGGTATGTTCCAAGAGGCGATAGAGAACTCCGTGGTCGAAGTCGGCGACAATACTCCTGGTGGCGGATACAATCAGAAATATAACACGCTGTATTTTAATCTTGATTTTGACAAAAATACAACTTATGATGATAAACCACATCCTCGTTTGGCCAGTCAAAATATAGTAAACGGTAAATATAGCTTCTATCGTACGACGGATGAGTCCGGAAATAAAGCATTGGCTGTAGATTTCTATTCAGACTTAACCCCTAACCGTGCTTATATGATGCTGATTCAGGTCAATGACGGGAATGAGGCATCCTCGAGTGATTTCCAAGAAAGCATTAACAATGATGAGTGTGGCATAAATACCTCTTTTACCGTTACAGCACAGACACTGCTTCGTGTAAATGGAGAGGTGGTGGATCCGTCTACGGATTTCTGCGCCGGACAGATATTCAACTTCTCGGCCCAGGTGCGTGTGCCTAAGCAGGAGGCCGATGGTTCGGAATCTTATACCATAGTAGATAAAGGTGTATATTTCGATTGGTTCTTTGGGACTGAAGCAGAGTATATGCAGAATGATTCGGTGTATGGTGTGTCTTTGGAGCAGGCACTTACCACATTCCGTGAGATTTACCCCGATAATGAAGATCTTACAGGTGTGGAGCCAGGACAACATACTGTTACAGGAACGGCGGAAAGTATCGAGTTGACAGAAAATATGATTTCTGTTATAAAGAAATATTTAGAAGACACAGGTGAGGCTGATGGAGCACACAACCGGTTGGTTTTGCATAAGGAGAATCTTGATATAACCTTATTGAACTCAGGATTGAAATTGGTTATTCAACCGATACCGATGATATTCCCTCCGGACGAGACAATCGATAAAGATTCTTGGGCAAAAGTTTGTTGGAATTATGTTCCGTTGGAACTTAATGTCTCTGGCGATGCTCCGCAGTTGCATGCAGGTTTTAATCCCGTTCAGTATCCTGCGGATGATTTCAATCCCTGCTTGCGTATTGGTCTGGCCCAGATAGCTGAGACAACGGCCGACAAACCGTTGAGAGTGGATCTGCGTGGTGCTAAGTATGTCTCAGAGAACGCAACATATATCGGTATGGTTACGGCTACGTCTGCAGAGGTATATAGCAAGATGTATCTTATCGATACCGACGATCCCGCATATAAGAGTAAGTATTTCCCTGAAGGGTTTAGTGAATTCTCGTTGCCTATCGGCTACATAAAGTCGTTGCACGCTCAAGAGTATAACGACAAAAGTGAGTTTAATGACTATATGGAAATATATTTTGATACGGAGACAACGCAGTCTAACGACTTCCGGTTCCAGCCCAAGGAAGGATATTACTATACCTTTGCCGTTCACTTTGAGGAGCACGGTGAAGAAGGAAGTGATGTCAGCAATGCGTGCTTCGGTAAGTTTACGGTAAAGATGAAAGTCGTTCCTGAATATCTGGTATGGCAAGGTACGGACGTCGCCACACTCAACTGGAACAATGATGCCAACTGGAAACGTGCGGATGCGACGGACATTAAGAATACTGACGGTAAATATGAAACTAATGAAGTAAACACGACGGACAATGGCTTTGTACCTATGCTGTTCTCCAATGTAGTTATGCCGAGAGGCAGCAAGGCTGAGCTCTATATGGCAGGTTATACGACTAAGGAGGGCATACAAGAATGGGATAGCGATCGTCCTTCTCACATGGGGCTGCCGACAGAGAACATCCAGTATGACCTGATGGCTTATGACAGCAATAACACACTTACCACACAGCGTTACCGTGTGAACATCTGCCGCGACATCCACTTTGAGCCGGGCGCACAGATGCTGCATGCCGAGCAGCTGCTCTATAACAAGGCATGGACAGACGTGGAGATTACTCCGGGACAATGGACAGCCGTAAGCACACCGCTGCAGGGCGTTGTTGCTGGCGACTGGTATGCTCCTACAACAGGAAGACAAGAGACGGAGTACTTTAAGGATATAACGTTCAATGATAACGATTATAATCGTCTGAATCCCGCCGTTTACCAGCGCAGCTGGAGTACAGGAGCAACGATTGTAGAAAAGCAGACGCCAAACACTACTGTTTCGTTTGATACAGAATGGAGCTCTGCATACAACGACGAAAGCGTGCCATATATTGCAGGTGGCGGATTCTCCATCAAGGGCGTTACGTCCAAAAGCTCATTGCTGTTCCGCTTCCCGAAGGCTGATACAGAATATAAAATAAGTACTGCTGAGGATAAAAGCGTTGACCGTACCAATGCAGGCAGGCTGCTTGTCAGCAACATGGTTAATCGCAACAATCCATTGCAGTATGTTCATTCAGATGTAGTAACGGCAACTCTTACTCCGTCTGCTGACGGCAAGTATCTGATGGTGGGCAACCCGTTTATGGCTCCGCTCGATGTCCAGGCGTTTGTTGCTGCCAATGCTGCCAATGCTGCCAATAGCGGCGTGCTGGCTCAGAAATATTGGATTAACTCAGAAACAACGGCTGTAACTTATGATGAAAGTAATAAGACATGGTCAGATAACACATCTCTCATTGCACCATATTCTGTGTTCTATGTTCAAATAGCTGAAACAGCAACACCTGATGAAAAGGGCAATTTTGAAGTTAAATTCACTGCTGACATGCAGAAGTTTGAAACAACTTCAACAGGTGAAGGCTCACAGGCCGTTTCTCTCAAGATAACGGCAGAAGACGCTGAAGGCTCAAGCAGCGCGGCTGTGCGCTATGCTGCTTCGGCAAGCAACGGCTTCGGCATGGAGGATGCACAGATGATTAGCGGACTGACAGGCAATGCCGACAACGCTCCTAAGGTTTACACCGTAGCCGGCAACACGGCAGTGAGCGTCAACCAGCTGAAAGACGCACAGCGCATACCGTTAGGCGTTACGGCAGCCGACGGCTCAGTGGTAACTCTTACGTTCAGCGGCGTGGCAGCCGTTAAGGATGCCGCTATCTACGACGCCGAGCTGCAGAGCGAGACACCGCTCTACGAAGGCTATCAGCTCACGGTGAACGGTCCGTCATACGGCCGCTACTTCCTGATAGGTCACGGCTCGGGCACAACAGGCATAACCGAAACGGGCGCAGAGGGCAACGTCAGCGTAAGCTCTATCGTTCCGCGCCAGGTTGTCGTTACGTCAGACACGGCTCTGCGTTCAGTGAGCGTATGGTCGGCAGGCGGTGCACTTCTGAAGAAAGTAACGCCCAACGGCAACTTCACCTGCACTCTCAATGGTGTCGACAGCGGCATGGTTGTCGTGCGCACAGAGACAGAGAGCGGCTCGCAGGTGACGAAAATAAGAGTTAGGTAAGTTTTTTATATTTTGACCGACAGGTCAAGTTGCAGGAGAGAATGGGAGTGTCCGTGAGGATGCTCCCATTATTTTTTTATGCCAGTTGTGAGGACATACCGGAAAGAACGGGGATGGGACATATGACTGCCGGTGAGTAGATGACGATGCCAAATTTGCCGTTTGTTGACTATTTGTAAGATATATGTACTGCTTTTTAGTCTGTTTTACGCTAATACATGCGTTAGATGTGTTAAAAACCTGATAATGTTTGGCACAATGAAAAGTTAGCACTATCTTTGACACTGAAAGGAAGGAGGCAGAACATAATGCCGAAACACCTTAATAATATAGTAAAAACACATAATTGAAATATAAACCTTAAAACTATGAATTCAGAAAAGAATATCCGTATGGAGCACGACCTCCTCGGCGCACGTGAGATTCCGGCAGACGCATTGTATGGCATACAGACATTGCGCGGCGTTGAGAATTTCTCAATCAGTAAGTTCAAACTCAGCCAGTATCCTCTGTTCATCAACGGTCTGGCATACACAAAGTGGGCTGCTGCTGAGGCAAACCATCAGCTCGGGCTGCTTACCGATGCCCAGTATGAGGGTATCAAGGCTGCTTGTCAGGACATATTGGCCGGCAAATATCACGACCAGTTCCCCGTGGACATGATTCAGGGCGGAGCAGGCACCAGCACCAATATGAACGCCAACGAGGTTATCGCCAACATTGCGCTGAAACACATGGGCTTCAAGCCGGGCGACTATGAGCACTGCTCTTCTCACGACCACGTGAACCGCTCACAGTCTACCAACGACGCATATCCTACGGCTATCCACATGGGCATGTATGTTCATCTTGCCCTTGTTCCACATATCAAAGAGCTTATCGCAGCATTCCGCAAGAAGTCGGAAGAGTTTGCACTCATCGTAAAGATGGGACGCACTCAGCTCGAGGACGCTGTGCCGATGACTCTCGGACAGACCTTCTCAGGCTTTGCAAGCATACTCGAGGCAGAGCTGCTGCATCTCGACCAGGCTGCAGCCGACTTCCTTGAGGTCAACATGGGCGCAACTGCCATAGGTACGGGCATCTGCTCTGAGCCGGGCTACGCAGAGAAGTGTGTTAAGGCTTTGGCAGAGATTACCGGATGGGACATCACTCTCGCAAAAGACCTCGTGGGCGTAACCTCAGACACATCTTGCATGATAGGCTATATGTCAGAGCTGAAGCGCATCGCCGTTAAGATGAGCAAGATAAGCAACGACCTTCGACTGCTGGCCAGCGGTCCGCGCTGCGGTCTCGCAGAAATCAATCTCCCGGCACGTCAGCCCGGTTCGTCAATAATGCCCGGAAAGGTAAATCCCGTTATTCCTGAGGTTGTAAGCCAGGTTGCGTTCAAGATTATCGGCAACGAGCTTTGTGTCACCATGGCCGGCGAGGCTGCCCAGATGGAGCTTAACGCCATGGAGCCTGTCATGGCTCAGTGCTGCTTCGAGTCTGTAGACCTTATGGCCAATGCATGCGACACACTGCGCACGCTCTGTGTTGACGGCATTACTGCCAACGAGGATAACTGCCGCCGCGAGGTTAACCGCAGCATCGGCATCGTTACAGCCCTCAACCCCTACATCGGTTACGAGCATTCTACAGAGATTGCCAAGAAGGCCATGGAGACAGGCCGCGGCGTTGTTGAGCTTGTGCTTGAGGAAGGAATACTTACTCAGGAAGATCTTGACACCATCCTTGATGCCAAGAACATGGTTCGCCCTGTTAAGCTCGACATCCACCCGAAATGCTAGTTTTGATGTTCCTGCTTTCTGCCTTTAATTTCGTTTAAGGGCTAAGTTGATATTTTCCGTGCCGTCCGGTTCCTTTCATGGGAATTTGGGCGGCACGTCCTTTTGTCATCCCTTATGGTGTGCAGCGTCTCTTTCGCCATGTGGCAGGCTGTGATACATGCCTGCTGATACCTCTCTGCATCTTCTTAACAAGCCACTTGCCAAAACATGAAAATCAAAAGGCCGGTTTGGGCTTCAAAAACATGCCACTTTTGAGTGAAAAGTGGCCGAGTTACGATGCGTAAACGATAGGTTAATGATTTGAAACCTGTACGCCTGATTTTGATTACAGTCTTTCTTTTTAAGCCTTTCTTCTTGAATGTCCTTTAAGCATAATCGTGCTTTCTCCTTATGATTTTTTGCGGCTGTTAAGACAGGTGTTGTCGCAGTCTGTCTGTTACCCCCAAATCAGTCATTATATTGCACGTAGCTTTATCAATTTTGTGCATTCCAGTTTTCAGCCCGTCTTTTTATTTCTATCGGTGCAAGGCGCTAAGCGCAAACTAAGTTCAGCGCAGGCTAATTAAACAGCGTTTCCCGATAATCATTGTATTACAATGGTTTACGATAAAATGGAATGTTTGATGATATGTGGACGCACCTGGGGTGCGTCCCTACATTGTACTACTTGTAGGCTCCAAAAGTTTTGTTGCTTCTTGTCGCAAGCACTACGTTGGCATTTGATTCTAACTGCTTGAACTCCTTTAACTTCGGCGTAGCCAGTTATAAGAGTGCTTGTGAAAAATTTAACGAAAATCTGCTCAATATAAAACAAAAATCCCGACCGAATCTTAATAACAGATTGGGGCTTTAACATGCCTCAAGTATAAGTAGCCGGAATGTGAAATCTTATTCAGCGAATATTTTTATCCGTGGCATATAAATGAGAGGCGTGGCTTCTGATGTTCACTTTTGACATATTTTCAAAAAACATTGCATTGATTTTGTTAAACCAATGATTTGCGTTATCTTTGCATAATATAAGCTGCATCTCGGCATAACACTCAAACGTGGTTTGGCGATTCTGCTCTCGATTTGCGTTATCTTTGCATAATATAATCTGCATCTCGGCATAACGCTCAAACGTATCTTGGTGGCTTTGTTGTCGGGTTGCGTTATCATTCTGTTAATGACATGTTTAATTTTAAACAATAAAATATGGAACAAAAGTTTTTTATATATAACACTCTGAGCCGCCGTAAGGAGCTCTTTGTGCCTATCCACAGCCCCAATGTGGGCATGTATGTGTGCGGCCCTACAGTGTATGGCGATCCGCATCTGGGCCATGCACGCCCGGCAATAACCTTCGACATCCTGTTCCGCTACCTCAAGCATCAGGGCTATAAGGTGCGCTACGTCAGAAACATCACCGACGTGGGCCATCTGGAGCACGATGCCGACGATGGCGACGACAAGATAGCAAAGAAGGCACGTCTGGAGCAGCTCGAGCCTATGGAGATAGCACAGCACTACACCAACCGCTATCACGACGCCATGAAGGCGCTCAACGTGCTGCCGCCAAGCATTGAGCCTCACGCCACTGGACACATCATAGAGCAGGAGGAGCTGGTGAAGCAGATTATAGACAACGGCTTTGCCTATGAGAGCAACGGCAGCATCTATTTCGACATCGCAAAATATAACGAGAAATATCACTACGGCATACTGTCGGGACGCAACCTCGACGACGTCATCAACGCCAGCCGCCAGCTCGACGGTGTGGGCGAGAAGCGCAACCAGGCCGACTTCGCCCTGTGGAAGAAGGCGCAGCCCGAGCACATCATGCGCTGGCCGAGCCCCTGGAGCGACGGTTTCCCCGGATGGCACTGCGAGTGTACGGCCATGGGACGCAAGTATCTCGGCGACCACTTCGACATACACGGCGGAGGCATGGACCTCGTGTTCCCGCATCATGAGTGCGAGATAGCGCAGGCCGTGGCAAGCCAGGGCGACCAGATGGTGAAATACTGGATGCACAACAACATGATTACCATCAACGGACAGAAGATGGGCAAGAGCCTCGGCAACTTCATCACGCTCGAGCAGTTCTTCACGGGCAACCATCCGAGCCTCGACAAGGCTTATTCGCCCATGACGATACGCTTCTTCATCCTCTCTGCCCACTACCGCGGCACGGTAGACTTCTCAAACGAAGCCCTGCTGGCAAGCGAGAAGGGACTGGCCCGACTGATGTCAGGCATCGCCGACTTAGACCGCGTGCCCGTGTCAGACAAGTGCGACGCGCAGACCGAGGAGTTTGTGAAGAACCTGCGCCAAAAGTGCTACGACGCCATGAACGACGACCTTGCCACACCTCAGGTTATCAGCTATCTGTTTGAGGCCTGCGGAGTGGTCAACAAGCTGCTCGACCACAAGGCCACTATCTGCGCCGACTGCCTGAAGGAACTTGCCGACACGATGCGCCTCTTTGCGATAGATCTGCTCGGACTGAAGGAAGAGAAGGGCAACTCGTCTGACGCACGCGAGGAAGCCTACGGCAAGGTGGTAGACATGGTGCTGAGCCTCAGGGCAAAGGCAAAGGCTGAGAAAGACTGGGCCACAAGCGACCGCATACGCGACGAGCTGGCTGCTGCCGGATTCGAGGTGAAAGACACCAAGGACGGCTGCGTATGGAGACTCGACAAATAATGTTGATGTCATGTTACTGAAACCTGTGATGTGTATGTCTGTCGTGCCTGCCAAATCCTTTGGCAGCATGATGCCGGCCTGTCTGCGGCCAGCCCGCAGCTTCAGCAGGGCATCCGTATGATGCTTCTGTTTACACATCTTATATAATATATAAAGAGCAGCGGCATGTTGGCCGCCCGTTTCCTAAGGTATGCGTGCCGCTGCTCTTTCTTTCAAAAAAGTTTTTTTATTCAATGCAGGATAGTCTCTTATGTGAGGCATTAACCAACAGAGGTCAGACTATGAAAAATATTGCTTACGTTTTGTCTTTATTGATGTTAACGCTCATGACGGCCTGTTCCGACCGTAAGGAGTATGTTATAGCTATGTCGCAGTGCAGCGAGGACATCTGGCGCGAAAAGCTCAACACCGAGATGCTTGCCGGCACTTATCTTTACGACAACGTCACGTTGAGGGTGGCCTCGGCCAACGACGACAACGTAAGGCAGACTGAGCAGATAAACGGCTTTGTAAACGATGGCGTCGACATCCTTATTGTCGCCCCAAACCAGATGAACACCGTTACGCCGGCCATCGAGAACGCATACAACAAAGGCATACCCGTAATACTTTTCGACCGCAAGACCGGTTCAGACAAATACACGGCATTTATCGGCGCCGACAACGTAAAGATGGGGCGCACCATGGGCGAGTATATCGCTTCGCGCCTTGGCGGCAAGGGGCGTGTCCTGGAGATTACGGGCCTTAAAGGCTCGTCGCCGGCCATAGAGCGCCATCAGGGCTTTGCCGATGCCCTGAAGCACTATCCGGGCATAGAGCTGGTGGCCGTGAGCAGCGGCACATGGATGCAGCAGAGCGGGCGCAAGGTCATGGAGGCCATGCTCGACAGCGTGGGCGGCAACATCGACTACGTGTTTGCGCACAACGACCGCATGGCCCTCGGCGCGCGTCAGGCAGCCCAGGCACGCGGACTGGCAGGCCGCATAAAGTTTATCGGCATCGACGCCCTGCCGGGCAAGGGCGGAGGCATCGAGCTGGTGCGCGACGGCGTGCTCGACGCATCATATATCTATCCCACGCGCGGCGACATGGTAATGCAGCTGGCCATGAGCATTCTTGAAAAGCATCCCTACCAGCGCGAGAACCTGATGAAGACAGCCCTCGTAACCAAAGACAACGCCGAGGTGCTGCTGATGCAGGCCGAAGAGATGAACAAGCTAAACGACAAGCTCAACATGATGCACGACCGCGTGAACATGTATCTCACGCAGTACAGCCATCAGAAGGTCTACCTCATGATGTTCATCATCATCCTTGTGCTGCTGGTGCTCTCGTTTGTAGCCTTCTACCGCACCATCGTAGTAAAGCGGCGCATGCGCGAGGATGCTGCCAACGCCAAGCTGGTGTTCTTCACCAACATAAGCCATGAGTTCCGCACACCGCTCACTCTCATTGCCGACCCCGTCAGGCGCATGCTCGAGGCCGACAACCTGACCACGCAGCAGCGCTCCATGCTCTGCCTGGTAAGAAAGAATGTCGATGTCATGCTCAGACTTGTTGGCGAGATTCTCGACCTTCGCAAGATTCAGAACGGCAAGATGCAGCTCACCGTGAGCCGCTTCAACCTGTCGGACAGCGTAGGGCAGTGGGTGGCCAACTTTGCGCCGCTGGCCGACAGCAGGGACGTGGAGCTGAGCGTTGACTGCGGCCACGACATAAACATAGAGGCCGACCTGTATAAGATGGAGCGTATATGCTATAATCTTATCAGCAACGCCATAAAATACAACCGCAAGGGCGGCAGAGTGAGGATAAGTCTTGCTGCCGACGGCGGCATGGCGCGCCTGACCGTAAGCGATACGGGCATAGGCATACCGCGCGACAAGATTAACCACGTGTTCGACCGCTTCTTCCAGGCATCAGCCGAAAACCGCGGAGGCACGGGCATCGGGCTTGCCATAGTGAAGGCCTTTGTCGACCTTCATCACGGACAGGTTACGGCAGAGGCCAACGCCGACGGCGGGGCAACGTTTACGGTGAGTCTGCCGCTGACGCAGCCCGGAGAAACCATAGTGGAGCAGCCTGATGTAGCAGCTTTGGAGACAGGCGACAGCGTTCCGGCAGACATACCTATGAGCGGCGGCGTGGAGATGATGACGGCACAGGACGACGGCGAGCGCAAGTCGATAGTGGTGGTAGACGACAACAGCGACGTTAAAGACTATATCGTCAGTCTGCTCTCGGCCCACTACGATGTCAAGTGCGCGTCCGACGGCCGCGAGGGCCTCGCCTTGTGCGTCAAATATGTGCCCGACCTGGTTATCTGCGACGTGATGATGCCCGTGATGGATGGTCTTGAGATGTGCCGCCGGCTTAAGGCGGAGACAGCCACGAGCCATGTGCCTGTCATACTGCTCACTGCCCGCACCTTCGACGACCAGCGCGCCGAGGGCTACGACTGCGGCGCCGACGCCTACATAACCAAGCCCTTCAGCAGCAACGTGCTGCTGTCGCGAGTGCGCAATCTGCTCAATGAGCGCATGAAACTGAAAAATATCTATTCGGGTGCCGAGGCAGAGGAGGACAAGGCTGCCGACGATCCTGATACACGCTTTGTGGCCGACTTCAGGCATCGCCTGAAGGAGCATCTGTCTGACTCAGAGCTCAATGTTGAGACTCTTGCCGCCGAACTCGGCCTTAGTCGCGTGCAGCTCTACCGTAAGGTGAAGCAGCTCACAGGTTCGTCGCCCGTTGAGATAATACGCATAACGCGCCTGAAGGCTGCTGAGCAGCTGCTGCGCACCACATCGAAGACCGTGTCGGAGATATCCTACGACGTAGGCTTCTCGTCGCCGTCTTACTTCACCAAGTGTTTTAAAGACTATTTCGGCCATCTGCCCAACGAGGGCCGCGGCGTGTAGTCGGCTTGTCAGATAAATATCAGCAAAAAATAATTATTGCGTGGTGTGTGTCAAAACTCCATTCTTAAAAAATATGAGCTGATAATTTGAAACTTGAGCATCTCCAAAAAGCTAAATGAAGGGTCGTATAATTACTCAATACAGAGTTTTATACGACCCTTTTTAGTGCTATGGTTATAATCTGTAACTTTGTAGAGTGCCCATTTTAGTTTTGACACACTCTCTTTTTTCATTCCCGGTGCCAACCAGACAAAACAAAACTTCTTAGCCTCATATTTATCTTCGGGATTCGTCTGCATTATTGTTCGTCCTGTCTGTTCATTCCTGCCCTGCCGCCGTGTCCAGCCACGGCATATCTCTGTTGCCGCATCAAGGAATATAAAGAAAATGTTAATAAGTGTGTAGCCCTTTTAGGTTTTATTGGCCATGAAACGGGCAAAACAGACCACAGAAATCGTACAAAGTATGTAAATTTTGTTACATGAACGAAATTTTTAATTCATTGGTATAAAATTGTTAACAGAAATTTCATAATCTAAATAATTTTGCTAGCGACAAAAGTCACGATAAACAATTTATTAAACCATAAAAACGCAGTAAAAATATGAAGAACATTAAACTAATGCTATCAAGCGTAAAGCGTATTGTGCTGTTCTTCGTCTTAATGAGTTTCGGCTTGTATGCCACGGCTCAGACAACGATGGAAGTCAGCGGTACGGTGAAAGACGATCAAGGTGAGACGGTTATTGGAGCCAGTGTGCTTGAAGAAGGTACGACAAACGGTGCTGTAACCGACATAGACGGAAACTTTAAATTAAAGGTGAAGGAAGGCGCCAAGATCAGAATTTCTTATGTAGGTTACAACACAGTGACGCTTCCGGCGCGTCAGAACATGGTTGTAAAGCTCGAGGAAGCCGGCAACATTATGGACGAACTTGTTGTAACAGGTTATACCACTCAGCGTAAAGCCGACCTTACAGGATCTGTGTCTGTAGTTTCGACAGACGACCTGAAGACAAGTCCGGATGCCGACCCGATGCGTGCATTGCAGGGCCGTGTTCCGGGTATGACCGTTACAGGCAACGGTTCGCCAATAGGAACAGGAACAGTAAGAATACGTGGTATCGGTTCGTTCAACTCTTCACAAGACCCGCTTTTCGTAATCGACGGTGTGCCAACAACAATGTCTCTCAACTCTCTTAACACTAACGACATTGAGAGCATGCAGGTGCTTAAGGATGCGGCTTCGGCTTCTATCTATGGTTCGCGCGCGTCTAACGGCGTCATCATTATCACGACAAAGCAGGGTAAGAAAGGCGGCAAGATGAAGGTTGACTTCTCTGCAAATCTTACGGCTTCGTTCTACACATCACAGTCATTGATGAACCTGTGTAACTCTGCCGAATATGCCACTGCAATGGCTCAGGCAGCCCTGAACGACGGAATAGACCCTGTTACATATGCAGCCAACTACGGACTTAATCTCAACGCCGCCAACGGAACCCCTATCACGGTATGGAATCCGGCAACAGAACAGTATGAGAATTATACTGTAAACGGCCGTTATGACGGATTTATCAACAGCGCAAAAACAATGAAATATTCAGATACAGACTGGCTTGACGAGATTTCGCGTACAGGCTTCTCTCAGAACTACGACCTGTCTATATCTAACGCAACAGACAAATATTCGGCATTATTCTCTTTAGGATACAAAAAGAACGAGGGTATATTGAAGTATACTTCGTTTGAGAATATTTCTGCCAGAATGAATTCTTCTTACAACATTAACAAGAATCTTACAGTAGGCGAAAACTTCACCATAACATGGTCGAGACAAGTTGACTGTGCGCCAATGGAGAATGCCTTGAAAATGGCCCCTATCGTGCCGGTATATGAGACTGACGGAACAACATTCGGTGGTCCTGTAGGAAGCATGTCCGACCGTCAGAACCCGCTCCGTGAGATGTATCAGAACCGTGATAACCATCTTGACTACTGGCGTCTGTTCGGTAATGCATACGTAGAGCTGAAGCCGATTGAAGGCCTTGTGCTCCGTTCAAGTTTCGGTATCGACTTCTATACATCTTTTATACAGTCGATGAATCATACATTCCATTCAGATATCGTCAACAACAACGTTGCAAGCACAACGCTCTCTAACAAGAATGATATGAACTGGACATGGTCTAACACAGCCACTTACAACTTTACGCTTGCCGACAAGCATGATTTCTCTGTTCTGCTTGGTGTCGAGTTGTCAAAGCAGAACTCTATCGACTGGTCTGGCTACAATGAAGGCTATGCACTCGAAGATCCTGACTATATGTGGCCTAACGCTGCAACAGGCACAGCCCGCGTTGCCGGCGCAATGGTAGGATACAGGCTCGCTTCTTTCTTCGGTAAGGTTGACTATAATTATGATGATCTTATCTTGGCTTCGTTCACGATGCGCCGCGACGGTTCTTCACGTTTCGGCAAGGGCAACCGCTGGGGTACATTCCCCGCAGCCACATTAGGCTTCCGTGTATCCAAACTGCTTGAGAAAGACTGGTTAGACGACTGGAAAATACGTTTGTCATGGGGTAAGACCGGTAACCAGGCTATAGACAACAACGCACAATTCGGACTGTATGTCGCTGATTATGGATTAGACCGTATAACCTCTACAGCCTATGACCTTTTCCTTCAGGGCTCAGGCACATTCCCTTCTGGATACCGTGCCACACAGCTGCCTAATGCAAACCTGAAGTGGGAGTCGGCCACACAATATAATATAGGTACAGACTTTACGCTGTTCCACAACATGCTCTATGGTTCTATCGACTGGTATATCAAGGACGTTGACGACATGCTTATCAATCCGGCATATATCGGTACAAAGGGCGAGGGTGGTGCAACATGGATGAATGGTCCTTCGCTGCGCAACTGGGGTATGGAGTTTATGCTCGGATACCGCAAGACACTGCCATGCGGACTTGGACTCGACATCAACGCCAACGCCGACTTCTTCCGCAACAAGGTTACATCTCTGCCCGAAACAGCAACAGGCTCTTATGCTCATACGTCTAAGGAGAATCTCGTAGAGTCAGAACAGCCTTATGGTTCAATAGTAGGATACGTTGTTGAGGGACTTTATCAGACACAAGAGGAAGTTAATGCATCCGGTCAGGCCAATGCACGTGTGGGCGGACTGAAATACGCCGACCTCGACAAGAATGGTGTTATCAACTCTGATGACCAGGATTGGATCTACAATCCCGTTCCTAAGTTCTCTTATGGCATCAACATAGGCCTTACATATAAAGGTTTCGACCTGAGCATGTTCTGGCAGGGCGTTTACGACAAGGATGTTTATAACAACCAGAAATTCCAGACAGACTTCTGGGCTGTTACTGACGCAGGATCTAACAAGGGTAACCGACTGCTCAACGCATGGAACACCAACAATACCGGATCAACCATCCCGAGGCTGTCAACGACCAATACAGCCGACGAAGGCCGCGCATCAAGCTATTTCGTTGAGAACGGATCTTATCTGAAACTGCGTACGCTGCAGGTGGGATACACATTCCCTTCAAGTCTTATTTCAAAGCTAAAGATGACAAGTGCACGCGTTTATCTTTCAGGCCAGAACCTGCTTACAATAAAGAGTTCAAGCCTTACATGTCCTGATCCGGAGAACCCGGACTGGAACTATCCGTTGTCAACATCACTCTCATTCGGATTACAATTAAGTTTCTAACATTTTAACGATTTATCAAAATGAAAAAGATATATAGCATATTAGCAGCATGCGTCCTGGGCCTTACGCTGACAAGCTGTGACGATTTTCTTGACTATACTCCTACTGCTGTGGTAGACGAGGATAAGGCCTTCTCTGATCCTGAAGGAATGGTAACCTCTGCTTACGCCATGCTCGGCGACTGCTGGTTCTCATATCCGTTTAATCTCTTTCCTTATGGAGACATAACGTCTGATGACTGTCTTAAGGGCGGAAGCGGACCTAATGATACAGGATATCATGCCATGGATATATGGACAACACTGACTTCTACCACTCCGGGTGAGATGGACGAGCTGTGGTATCGTCTTTATTGTGCCGTGTCTCGCTGCAACCGTGCATTGCTGTCACTTGAACGTAACGGCGAGAGCAAGCTCGGAGCCGAGACTACACGCCAGCGTGTGGCTGAGGTTAAATTCCTCCGTGGACATTTCTACTATAAGCTGCTCACCGTATTCCGTAAAATACCTTGGATTGATGAGAGAGTAGAAGACGACGGAACACAGGAGTCTGTAAGAAATGACCAGTACACTTATGAAGAACTCTTCGGCAAGATTATCAGCGACTTTAAGGTTGCTTATGATGTTTTGCCGGTAAAAGAACCGGGACAGGACGGCCGTGCCAACAAGGTGGCAGCCGCGGCATACCTTGCAAAATGCTATCTTAACCTGGCATGGGGTAACGGATATGAAGCAGGTACAGGTGTTGACCACATCAACACAAACTATATGGACAGCGTTGTGATATACACCGACGAAGTTGTCAACTCTGATTACGGTTATCTCGAGGATTATGGCGACATTTTCCTTCCCGAATATAAGAACAGTAAAGAGTCTGTGTTTGCAGTACAGTGTTCTGACTATGAGGATGACCATACTACTTACGGCCGTGCCAACTGGTCGGTAATGCTTAACGGCTGCTGGGGTATGTGGTCTTGCGGATGGGATTTCCACAAGCCTTCTCAGAACCTCGTAAATGCCTTCAAGACAAAGGACGGTCTGCCAATGTTTGACAATTACAACGACAGTGTTGACTATCCTATCAACGGACAGCCTACTGCACAGAAGTGGGATCCGAGATTGTTCCATACTGTAGGAATGCCATCTTTCCCATACAAATACGAGAAGGAATATACGCAGACTATGGCTAACTCTCGCGACGCTACCGACTATGGCTATTATACATCGCTTAAGGAAGTTCCGCAGCGTTCTAAGGGTGAAACATTCAATGATTCATGGCAGGCTTTTGCAACAAACGACTATGTAATACGTTATACAGATGTCATGCTTATGCGTGCTGAAGCACTCATCGAACTTGGCCGTCTGTCTGAGGCCCGCGTCATCATCAACGATATCAGACGCCGTGCTGCCAACTCTGTGAACAAGCACATTGAATATGCTGCCGACCAGTGCCAGATAGCAGAATATCCTGTTTCTCCGTATTTCGACAACAAGGAGAACGCACGCAAGTGCCTGCGCTGGGAGCGCCGTCTTGAGATGGCTATGGAGAACGGACGTTTCTTCGACCTGCGCCGTTGGGGTGTTGCTTCTCAGACACTTAACGCTTACTTCGCAAGCGAGCAGAACTCTACATACAGCTTCTTCGACCACAACGGCAACGTGATGGAAGGCGCGCCTGTATCATACGATGAAAACGGCAATGTTACAGGTGCCAGGGAACAGCATTACGGACAGTATTACCGCGATGCTCACTTTACGGCAGGCAAGAACGAGTTCTTCCCGATACCTTATAATCAGTTGTTCTACATACCTGGATTATACACCCAGAATCAGAATTATGATTAAAGGATAATTGCCGGTTGCATTCATGGAATAGAAGATGATAGGTATTTTAAGTTGATGAAGATACATCCGGCGGATGTGCGATGTATTTTGCATAAGATTTCGTGCGGATGTATCTTTTAAAGGTAATAAGATTGTTTTTAAAAGGATATTGCCAATATTGTATACATTGGTAAAATTATAATGACGGCGGTCGTGTAGGTGCAGCGTCCAGGAATGCTGCCGACATTGCAGATTCATAAAGGATACAGCATAACAGAAGAGTGTGCCTTGTTAAGTGCTGAAACGTATTTTGAACAAATAACAGCTCTGATCAGAACCTGCAAAATATTAACCGTTCCGTCTTGAATAGAGAAAAATTTTTAGGATATATAAAGAATATAATCATGAAAATAAGAAATATACTTGTAGCATTACTTCTTGGAACAGCCTCTTTTCAGGTGGCTGCACAGAATTGTAATGTGTCTTTCCTGAGCAAGTCGCATTGTATTATGCGCGCTGAGGGCAATAGCCGCTACGTGCTGCTGCCTGTGCAGGAGTCATCAGAAATAACCAATGTCAAAGTGATTGTTGACAATAATGTTGTAAAGACATTGAACGTAAAGCTTGCCACAGACAATATAGACTATTACGTTCCGCTGGACATCTCGAAGCTTGACGGCAAGAAGGTTTTGTTCGACTTCCATGTAAACGGAATTGACGGCAAGCCTACGGCAATGAAGGATTATGCCTGCTGGAAGAACATTTCTTATGCCGACACCTTTGACACTGCTAACCGTGAGAAGTTCCGTCCTGCATATCATCACACGCCTGCATACGGCTGGATGAACGACCCTAACGGAATGTTCTATAAAGACGGCGTATACAATCTTTATTATCAATACAATCCGTACGGTTCACAATGGGAGAACATGACCTGGGGACACTCCTCAAGCCGTGACCTCGTAAACTGGACCGACGAAGGCTTGGCCATTGAACCCGACGGCCTTGGCACAATCTTCAGCGGCAGCTGTGTGGTTGACAAGGATAATACCGCCGGGTTTGGTGCCGGAGCCGTAGTGGCATTCTACACCACGGCAGGTGAGAACCAGACGCAGAGCATGGCCTACAGCACTGACAACGGAAAGACATTTACCAAATATGACGGCAACCCAATTCTGACTGCCGACGTGCCAGACTTCCGCGATCCGCACGTGTTCCGTCACGAAAAGAGCGGCCGCTGGATTCTGATTCTGGCAGCAGGACAGGAGATGCGCATATACTCTTCGGCCAACCTGAAAGACTGGACCTATGAGAGCAGCTTCGGCAAGGGCTACGGATGCCATGAGGGCGTGTGGGAGTGCCCCGACCTCTTTGAACTGCCTGTTGAAGGCAAGAACTACAGCAAGTGGGTGCTTGTGTGCAATATAAACCCCGGCGGACCTGCAGGCGGCAGCGCCACACAGTATTTCACCGGAACATTCGACGGCCACAAGTTTACCTGTGACACAAAGCCCGAGGTTACAAAATGGGCCGACTATGGCAAGGACAACTATGCCGGAGTAACTTTTGACAACGCTCCCGACGGACGCCGCATAATGATAGGCTGGATGAGCAACTGGCAGTATGCCAACCAGGCGCCCACACAGCAGTATAGAAGTGCCAACACCATTGCGCGCGACCTGTATCTCTATACAGACGGAACGACAGAATATCTGGCATCGAAGCCTTCTGTAGAGAACGAGAAAATGAGAGGAAAGGCTGCCGTGAAGAAGAATATTTCAGGCTCGAAGACCATAAGCAAGATGTTCAGCAAGCCGCGCGGCACCTATGAGGTGGTGCTCACTCTGGGCAATGACAATGCCGGCAACGTTGAGCTTGTGCTCTCTAACACAAAGGGCGAGAACGTAAGCATGATGTATGATGCAGCCAAAGGCACACTGAGCTTCGACCGCCGCAAGAGCGGAAACGTTTCGTTCAGCGACCAGTTCCCTGCCGTGTCTGTGGCCCCCGTTGTAGGATCTAAGCTCAACGAGCTGCGCCTTTATGTAGACAACTGCAGCGTTGAGGCCTTTGCCAACGGCGGACGATCGGTTATGACCAACCTCGTGTTCCCGTCAGAGCCATACAACAGCATATCAGTTAAGTGCGACGGCAAGAAGAAGTCGGCCTCGCTCGTTGTATATCCTTTAAACAAATAACTTATGAAACCAACCAAGACCATATATCTCATCCCAGTGATGTTCTGCTTCTTCGCCATGGGTTTTGTCGACCTTGTCGGCATCGCCTCCA
>ERZ791716.279-NODE-279-length-30767-cov-9.186963_pt1 | contig 30767 bp, 25 predicted proteins | sample MGYA00510049_ERZ791716 | MGnify/ENA primary metagenome ERZ791716 (study PRJEB30046, sample SAMN00715135) | human gut metagenome | study: EMG produced TPA metagenomics assembly of the A metagenome-wide association study of gut microbiota in type 2... | reverse complement strand
GTGAACCGAATTTATTTAATTTTTAACCTTGTCCATTTTTAGTGGACAGTAGTGTCTGATAATGCTTAATTACAATTTATTTTAGTACTATGAACGAAATAAAAAAATGGATAGATAATAGCCGCAATGCCGGTAAGTCTTGGGAAGCATTGCGTTATGCTGGAAAAGAATCAGAGCAGGAGCTTATGGTATTTCTGAAATTTGCCTTTGAAGATATGTACTGGCCCAAACTAACTGCGAAAGAATGGTATCAGATTGTTGATAAACAACGTGCTGAAGAGGAAAGATTGGAAAGACTAATTGATGCCAAAGGAGCCACTGTAATCCATGGTAGTAATGAGAATAATTTGATAAAAGTACCCACTGACGAGAATTCTGTTTGGCAATGCTACAGAAAACTCCTTTTGAAAGATAAAGGATTTAGTAGGGATATGGTAAATGTGATGGAAGACGCAAATATTAAAATCCTTCGTCAACTGAGCAGGGACACCCAGGAAAGTGGAGCCATTAAAGGTTTGGTAATAGGTAATGTTCAGTCGGGCAAAACTGCAAATATGGCAGCTCTCATGGCAATGGCCGCAGATACCGGCTGGAATATGTTTGTTGTGCTGTCGGGTATGATGGAAAACCTCAGGGTTCAGACTTTGGGAAGACTCGTACAAGATTTGAACTCAAGGAACAGCAATATCAGTTGGGAAGCCATAGATAATCCCCTCCCAATAGATCAACATGGGAGAAGGTTAGTAGATAAAAATTTTAGAGAAGGAAGCAATATACGTTATTTGGCTGTATGTCTGAAAAACGCTATCCGATTAAAGAACCTAATTGGCTGGCTTAATAGCGATAAGAACAATAGAGAGAATATCCGAATGCTGATAATTGATGATGAAGCAGACCAGGCCAGTATTAATACAAATAAAGAAGTTCGTACTAAAATAAACGAACTTATTCTGAATCTTGTAAATAATAGGGATGCTAAAGGAAAAAGTGCTGTGGGTAGTTTTCAGTCCGTCAATTATATTGGATATACAGCCACTCCCTATGCTAATGTACTGAATGAAGTTCCTGGAAAGGAATCGCTGTATCCGGCCAACTTTATTGCTACACTTTCTGTTTCTGATGAATATTTTGGGCCTCAACAGATTTTCGGCTATGAGAGTGACGATGAGGATTCCACATCATACCCTGGGTTGAATATGGTACGCCTGATACAAAACGATGAGATTGAAATAGTAAAAGATATTCAAAAAGGAAATGAAATAAAGATACCGGGCAGCTTGATAAATGCAATCTACTGGTTTATTTATGGTGTGGCCTATATGCGTTTTATCCACTACAGAAAACCGGTTAGTATGCTTGTTCATACTAGCAGATTAACAAATGCTCATATTCAGATGGGGGATGCCATACGAAGATTCTTTAATTCGTTAGGCGAAGAAAATATTATTGCAGAATGTAAAAGGATTTGGGAATATGAAACGAAGGTTTTTAGTAAAATGGATTTCATGAATCAATACCCTACTTATTCTAACATGTCTGGCATCAATGACTACCCGGATTTCAAAGAATTGCTTCCTTATATAAAAGAACTTGTCGCTGCCGGATTGACTCAACTCGAGATAAATTCGGATAATAATCAGAGAATTTATAAAACAGGAATTCATCTCTGTATAGACAACAGCGATAATAATGTGGACCATTCACGATTAATGTATCCGGAAAGCTGGGAGATGCCTTGTGATGCGCCTGCGTTTCTAGTTATAGGAGGAAACACTCTTTTCAGAGGTTTGACTTTGGAAGGACTAGTTTCAACATATTTTCTTAGACCTGCCCATTGTGCGGATACGCTCATGCAAATGGGACGATGGTTCGGTTATAGAAAAGGGTATGAACTGATACCCCGAATATGGCTTTCATTGCAGGTAAGAGATCAGTTCCGCTTCATGGCCGAAAAGGATCAGAAGCTCCGGGATGAGATAAAATTCATGGGAGAAATAGGCCAGAACCCTTCGGAATGTGGTCCGAAAATTATGGCATCACCTTCTACCAAATTCCTTGAAATCGTGTCGAAAGGTAAAATGCAAAATGCAGTTGGAGCTACTTATGATTTTGCTGGTCACACTATGGAAACCGGAGTTTTCACAAATAATACCCGTATGTTGAATAACAATTTAAGTCTATTATCAAAATTCATAGAATCATTGGGAACTCCAGCAAATGATGTAGACGACAATCCATATGCAGAAAACAACAAAGTTTGGAAAAATATTCCAATCGACAAAATTAAGGGATTCTTAAATGATTACAATTATTCCGAAAGGCTTAAAGGTTTTAATGATTTAAAGGTCCTTATAGAATGGTTAGATAAAGTCACCGATAAAGGATTACTTGAAAACTGGAATGTCATTCTTGCAGGTAAACAACATGACAATATTATAGATAAACGAAACGTTACTGAAAGTATATCTGTCAATAAGATAAACCGAACCCGTCGATACGAAGACAGAGGAGATGGGATAATCAATATCGGTGTGCTTCGTTCTTTTAAGGATTTTTTATCAGACATAAGTATTCATAAGGATGATTCAATGACTTTATCTGCCATGAGGTGTATCAAAAGTAATATGGCCGATCTGAATATTTTGCGTGAGAAACTCAACCTTTCAAAAACACCTCAAATTGTGATATATATTATTGACAAGAACTCTACACCTGACAGACCCACAAGATACCCACTTAATGCAAATGAAGATATTGTAGGGTTTACAATCAATATTCCTGGTATAAAAAGAGGTAACTCTACAATTCAATCATTAACTATCAATATAAAACCTAAATTGGTGGATGCTGTTGATTGATTATGGTTTTCAAATTATTACATAGCTACAGGAATAAATGACATTTTGAGCAAATGCTGCTTTTAACATTTTGGGGGTTGGTTGTAGTTTTGCATTCGCAGATACAATCACCCCCCAGCCAATAGCGTTTGTACACAAGGAAATGTCTGTCTGGTGCGTAGTTCTTGAGAGTTGTTGCTTAGTAATGTTCGCAGACCGTGGGCATATTAAGATTTATCGCAAACGTTCGGTATCCAGTGAACCGCTCTATGTCACATTGGCCGTTACAGAGGAAGACCGACGCGATGTATTGGGCATATTCAATATTTCTACAGAAAAACGCAACAGGATGGAGTGATAGCTTTGACATTTTTAAAAAAGGGGTATCCAAAAGATTGGGCTCATGGTTGCAAACGGTATTAAAGATCTTGATGTCGTTTTCGGAGAAAAATCTTTAGCAGAGAATAAAAACGCTCAGTAAGGAGGTACAGTTGATATGAAAAAAATAATCGATACGTGATTTATAATGAAAATAGACGCACTAAATATTCATTTTGCATTCGGTGGAAGTCAATATACTACCTGTAATTTTTCAGCAAAGAAAAAATAGTTCACCTTCCTGCTTTAGGGATGAAGTTTATTAAATAAGTTTATTGATCCATATATACATATATGAGTTTTATTAAACTAGTAAACTTAAAGACTTATCCTCTTTACATGGGTAAATGTAAACTTTAAACTTGTAGAAAGCTCTCCATCCAGTTAGAGAGCTGTTAAGGTTAATTAAGGGCTTTACTTATCTTTTTTCCTTGCTGAAATCGTATATTCTGTTTGGTAGCTTTTAAGAATTTACATCATTATGTATGGTAATGTTATTTTATTTCGTAGAACTCCATAATATCGAGCATTTTGAATAGAATCCCCTCAATGTCGCTATGCCAACTCTGGTGAAAATGCCCATAGCACCAATGTGTAATAGTTCGGCTCTCTTTGAGTGAGTAATAAATGGAATCCATGGTTTGCCGTTCCAGCTGGACATCGGACGCCAGTTGTGTATCATTACTGCTCCATTCGGAAAGACCATTCTTGTTTTGTAATTCACAGAATGAAGGTGACGTATGAGTTATGACACTGTCGATTGGTTGCTCAGACATTATTTTCCCAAGCAGTTCAGAATTGAATACAGGTTTCTCGTTGGGCCAATAATAGTTTGGCTCGTATATTTCTTTACCCATTTCCAGACTTGGCTGATAGCGTTTCTTTTGGATTTGTTCCCATGCGTTAATCCTGTATGAGCGGTCAATAGATATTGCTCCACCTATGCAGAGCAATGTATGTCCACAGGCTTTTATAATTGAATAGTCTGGGATGGCCATGAATCTTTTATGCTTGAATGTTTTGCCATCAAAGTAGGCAGGATTATCATGATTTCCCCTGACGAAAAGAATCCAATTGTTCGCTGTATTCATACGCTTAGTGTTCCTTTTAACTATATTCTCATAATAATCTTTGTTTTGAAATCCAAATCCACAATCTCCTGCTACAATCAGAAGCGTATTTTCCATTCTGTATTGCACACACATTTTGTTTACGAGAAGATTAAAATCCCCGTGAATATCTCCAGAAATGACTATGGATTCGCATTCTGGAAATTCATATATGTTATAGTCTATATTATTCATGCGGTATATTTTCCCAATATGGACGAAGCGTTTCCGATGCAATATATGTTGTAAACCCATAATATGTTGATAATCAAATATGATTTTAGCGATTTTTCATGCTGGGGGACAAACGAGGGACAAAAAAATGGAGACAATCTGCAAAGAAAACACTAATACAATTTCATTTTTGAAAAACGTGATTAAGGAGCCTGTTAAATCTCCTTTGTCCCTCATGCTTTGATGCGATGTATTTGCTCTTTATACCTCTTTTCTTTCGCCGCCTCTTATAGATATAAGTTTAGTCTCGTTTATTGTATATCTATCAAAGTTATAAACCAAACTATTTTGCTTGCCAAATAAAAGATAGATACTTGTATATTTTGGTTGGAAACTGATATCAACCTTAGAGGTGAGTAATCTTTCTGTATGCCAATATTTTCTTTTAACTTATTCTCTTTTCGCCAGCCATAATTAATTTTTGTAATTCCTTCTGAGTTTTCAGTTGACTGTGTAAAATGTATAAAATACTTGTAACTAATAGAATATCAAATACTTTGAATATACCTTTTTAGATAATGTTTATTTAAGTATGGATTGTAGTAATTTATATCGGAAGAATTACTTTTGAATTTAATATTTATCCATCAATATATCATAAAGTAAGATATAATTGCTGTATTTGCATATTATATGATATATTGAGCAGTATCGAAAATAACAATAGGTACAAAGTCGCCAAGAAAGTTGGATCAGAAGATGCAGATTGTTGGAGGCAGGCCAGTCTGCGCAGAAAATCTCAGTATTGCTCATTAATAGGGCAGATATTTTGCCGATATACCAATAAAGCTAAGGCATTGTATCCTCGAATTATTAATGTGATACTTCTGTCTTCCAATGAAGAGGAACTTCGTACAAGTATGTAGGAACTAAGGCAGAAGACTAACCTAGATGAATATTTCATATACTGTCTTGATATACTCAAAAAGGAAATCCGCCTGTCTCTTATGGTCATTCGCAAAATGCAGGCGGAATAATGGAACATATATGTTCAGTCTATAGGACTATTATTTCCACAACGGTTCTTCTTGTCAGCTCGTAGGTAAACCAAACCTTGATGTCTATCATCGGAAAATCTGCCAATTACTGTTGCAAGTAACCTTTCATATTCTCTTTTGAAGTGCAGGATGGACTCCTCCTTTGAACTTTTCAGTTCCTTGTCAACCAATGTCATGGTTCGGTTGAAATTGTCAGCATTTACAAACAAACTCCCATCTGTTATCCAGAAAATATTGCCAATTTCCTCGTCACGATGTTTGTCAATGCGCTGTGCAAGGCAATCTCTACTTTCTCTATATCGTTAAAGAGAAACAATCGCAATTTCTTATCGAAACGGTATGGGGTAATAGCCAATGTTTCGGATATAATGCTCCGTTCGTTGGGAGTCCCTAACGTCCCAACTTCTGTTTTTCAGCAGGGTGGCAATCTCAATGGGGTATGTATAGACCTTGTCAGATTAAATGCCCATAGGGTATAAAAATAAAACGCCCCCCAGATTTGAGCATCATTGAGAGGCTTTGGGAGGTCTAATGCTGTAAAAATACAACAACTATTTCATTCCGACAAATTTTTGCGGATGTTTCTGTTGCATGGTCTGTCGTTACCAGTTTCCATTGGAGCTGGATTTTCCTGCTTTAGGGTCGGCAAAATAAGACAAAGTGCAAATTGCCAAGTGACATTGCATTCGGATGGCGGAAGCAGAACCGATTCGGCCGCTTCCATGTCCACGTTTGGTTTATTATGCAGGTCGCTTTATTCCAAATCGGTCATTAGAAAAATCCGCTTTCCATTTGCGCAAAAAATATTGTTTTTAGGGAAATAATTAAGCAGTAGAATAAAAGACTGGGGTTCCGTATCATGCCGGTATGCTATTTTATAGAAGAACTTGGAGTGGCTCTTGAGGATATTTGCATCATTTCTCTGTTTACGTTTTACAAGCTCCAGTTCAATGGAACCAAAATCTATGGATTTCTCGGATAATCTTATTTCTATGTTTGCTCCAGGAGGATAGATTACATCAATGTCTATGGACATATGATGGACAGACCTGCCTATTGTCAGCATTAAGAATGTGCCTTGAAAATCAGAGGGATTCTGCTTTGACCGGCATCTCAAGCAATGACAATGCACGGATGACTTTTTCAATCAGCTTCTTGTCATTGTAATGCTGTACAGTGACCATTTGGTCAATCCATTCTTTCATAAAACATTTTTTTATCGTTGCAAATTCAAGTTATTCAGTATGGACAATAATTCTTCTTTGACTTTTCTTCTGCTGGAATATCTGAAAAGTCGGCTACGATTAACGGAATACATTTTGAAGGCATTCTCTATGAAACGTTCGCTTTCACTCCCTTGTAGATAGAAGAAATCAGAATCTCTCAGAATATCAACCAGAAGCTTTTCCAATGTGGGCATTGGAATGCCGGATACTTCCTGCAACGGAGCTTCTGAAACAAGGTTCTTCACGAAGATGGTCCTGCTGTCCATATCCACATAGCGATATACTATATCTTTAGTGGGACGCAGAAAAACCGGTCGGCCTTCGCCTTTCAGAAAATCAAAAATGGTTTCGGCTGAATCCCTCTTCGTTTCCACATAAATTATGCGGTTGGATGAAAGATGGTGTTGCAGTGGTGAAATGATTTCACCTTGGTAGATACAAAACTTGGCAAACGGGAAATTGGACTGCAACAGATTGAATACCTCTATTATATCGTCTGCAGGTTGGGGCGAGAATATCGGTTTCGTCACTTTGGCATACATGCCGCGGCCGGTTCTGATAAGTACGTTGTTATTTACGAGTTTAAACAAATGCCACAGCAGGGAAGATCTGTTGATGTCCATGCTGTGGCAGAGACACTCAGACAAATCTTCTATATTAAAGTCATGATGCTTTTCGGCAAAATTTAGTATGGCTGATGTTATTTCGTTACTCATATCTGTTATTATGTCGTAAATATAACAAATTATCGGCACAAATTTGAAATAGTGCCGATAATTTGCGGATTATGTATCGCAATAATATGATTGAATGATGTTCTTTCAGTTTGATCCTGTTCTTCAAGATTTATCCACAAGGGCTTTTTCCCTCTTTTCTCATTATCGAATATATGACAAAGCGTATAATCGTCAAGCGACATTGTATCCGGATGGTGGAGACAGAAGCATTTAGCCGGTTTCCCGTCCGCGCTTGGTTTATTAACAGGGCAGCCTTGCATAGTCAGTGGTAGAGGGCGATATTTGCTGTCAGAAATGAAATAATGATTTTATGAACTGGAGAGTTTAGGAAACTATTCTTAAGCGTTTTAACGCAAATTTTATGGATATGAAGGATGAGGAAGGAATAAAATAGGGTTAAATTATTACAGTAAATTATGTGATACTGCTATAGTTCATTCTAGCTAGTATGTAAAGTTAGTGTTTTCTAAAGATGTATTATTAACTCTATGTATACCGGCTGTTTTGCTCGCTAAAAGACAATATATTTTTCTCGGAACAGATGGAAAAAGGGACGATGTAATATGTGTTATAAACTTATAAAATATTGATAATCAGGTATGGCTTTGGCAATTTTTCATACTGGAGGACAAACGAGGGACAAAAAATGGAGACAATCTGCAAAGAAAACACTAATACAATTTCATTTCTGCTGATTTATGGTTTTGGAGCAATATGTCCCTTTGTCCTTCGTGATTTAGAATTCTATATTTTCTCTTTGTCCCTTTTTTTCTTCAGCATATGGATTAAGTTTAGTTTGTTTTTTGTATATCTAATCATATCTATCAAAGTTCTAAACCAAACTATCTGCTTGCCAAAAAAGACAGAGGCTTTTCTTTTGGTAGGTAATCTATTTAAAGATTAATAGTATACTAGAAACAATGTGATAAATATATTTGTAGCTTGTTCGTTTATAGTTCAAGTCTCAAAGCGGTACTTCCAAATTAGTAATATTAGTAACTAGTTTCCTTAATGAACTTAGTGAAAATTCTTTGTATATTATACTTGCTCTATTTTAATTATAAATTAAAGTAGAGCAAAAATTATAATGATAATTATTTTTCATACGAAATATGATAAGAATTTTTGTTACAATGTCTGTGTTGAACATATTAAACGATACAATTACGTGCTTATATTTGAGAAAAATCATCAAATATAAACATTATATAATTTTATTTTGTACCTTTGTACTCGAAAATAGTTATGAAAAATAATTGAAACACTTAAAAGTCAGATATATGTTACTTGAATTTACAGTTGAGAATTACAGGTCGTTTTATAGGAAAAAGACCTTAGTATTGGAGGCCGATAAAGCTTTGAAAGAATGTACTGAAACGAACTTGTTTGACTGCAATAAATATACTCTGCTTCGTTCGCTTGCGCTGTATGGTGCCAATTCAAGTGGGAAATCCAATCTTGTCAGTGCGATGCACGCAATGGCGAGTTGCGTGTTGTTGTCGGTGAAGTTAAATGACAATGAGCAATTGGAATATGACCCATTTCTTCTTTTGAAGGACAATCACCATCCCTCTATGTTTGAGATTATATTTTTGAAAGGAGAGTATTGTTACAGATATGGATTCAGGTATAATCTGGAGCGTATCGTTGAAGAATGGTTATTCCGGAAAACAACACCTCGTTCTAAAGAGCAGATGATGTTCGTAAGAAACGAAGATGGGATTTGTGTAGATGAGAATAATTTCCCGGAAGGAGTCGGATATGAAGAAAAGACCAATGACAACCGTTTGTTCCTGTCATTATGCCAACAGTTAGGCGGTGAAATATCTCGTCAGGTTATTTCTTGGTTTCAATCGGACTTTAATGTGATTTCTGGATTGAATAATCAACAATATAGAGCATATTCAAAATTATTTTTTCACAAAAAAGAATCTTTGAGTGTTGATGCTCTCAACTTCTTCCAGAAATTGAGACTTGGATTTAACAACATTCTTACTCATGAGGAAGAACCCAATATTCCTCAGGACTTGCCTATGGAATTACGAGCACTCTTCCAAAGAGAAACGCAAGGCAAGAAGAGTATTGAGTTGGATTCTATACATAACGTATATTCAGATAAAGGTAATATAGTAGGTACAATTAACTTCTCGTTTGAAGATAGGGAATCTTCCGGTACAAATAAGTTATTTGATCTTTCGGGACCGATATTCGAAACGCTTTATTCTGGGAGCGTGCTTGTCATCGATGAGCTGGATGCAAAAATGCACCCTCTGATTTCTCAGTATATTATTGAATTATTCAATAATCCGGAAACAAATCCAAAGAATGCCCAATTGATATTCACTACTCACGATACGCACTTACTTTCTCAGAAAATTTTAAGACGAGACCAGATATGGTTCACGGAGAAAGATTCTAAAGAGCAGACGGATTTGTATAGTCTGATTGATATCGTACTCCCAGACGGGACCAAACCTCGTAATGATGCAAATTATGAGAAAAACTATATCGCTGGTCGTTATGGTGCCATTCCTTATATATTGAATGATTAATAATGTAAGGCTATGGCAGCAAAGAGAATAAAGATAGATAATGCTTCTTCAAAATTTAGGAGGCAATCGCAAAAGAGAGAACAGAAAGTCATACGTTGCTCTGTGTTAATTGTGTGCGAAGGGACAAAGACTGAACCTAATTACTTTGAAGCTTTTGCCGAAAAGCAACAGGGGGTAATTGTATATGACATCGAGGTTAAAGGGCTTGGACGTGGAACAAAAGATGTTGTGGAGAAGGCCATTGATCTTAAAAATAAGAATAACTATGACCGTGTTTGGGCTGTTTTCGATAGGGATGAATTTCCTGCAAAGGATTTCAACGAAGCCATTGCGATGGGGCAAAAAAATAGCATTGAGGTAGCCTGGAGTAATGAAGCATTCGAATTGTGGTATCTATATCATTTTCAGAATGTAATAACAGGAGTGTCTCGAAAGGATTATGAAGAGAAGATTTCAACAGCTGTAAATGCTTCTCCGAAATATAAATCGAAGAAAAAGTACAGATACGCCAAGAAAGATCCTAACAATTATAAGATAATGACTACTTACGGCTCAATGGAGTCCGCCTTGCGGTATGCGGAAGCGAAGCATTTAGAATATGCAGATTCACGTTATGCAAATCAAAATCCTTGCACTACGATTTATCAGCTTGTACGGCAATTGTTGGGACGAGATGAGAAACTGAATGCTGAACTGATCGCAAGGATTGGGGAAAATGAATTATAGAACTTCAATGATTCAATGGTGGTGTTTTGTGTGTAAAGATAAATAACACCTTAAAAGTGTTTGAATGTAATATTTAAGACACTGATGGATTTTAAACAAAATAATTTCGAATAACATTTATGCAAGTAGAAGAAATAACACAAATATTACGAGAGTCACCAAGCGTACGACTCATAAAATCAAGAAGTGTGGATTTCTTCTTGTCTTTTGTCATTGAAGCGTTTGAAGGACAGGCGGCTATAATGCAGGAACGCTTGCACATGCTACTGGAGAACCGACTGGATGAGCAGGAAAATACGTTGGTGGAGGATGATTCTGAAATGACGAGACTAGTAGAGTCGAACGAACAGAAAGCGAAACGGCTCATCAAAGACTGGACGGACAAGGGATTCTTGACCAATTATCAGAACGAAGAGGGAGAGGTGATATACGAGATTTCGTCACACACAAGCAAATTGATAGATTGGGTGGTGAGCTTGAAAAAAGAAGATTACATCGGTACTGAATCAAAGTTCAAGACACTGTTTTCCCAACTGAAGGAATTGGTGGAATACTCGAACGAGGACCGTGAGAAGCGACTAGAATTGCTTCGAACCAAAAAAATGGAGATAGAGCATCAGATTCAGCGGCTGGAGATGGGCGAAGAGGTCGAGGTTTACGAGGACTACCAGATAGAACCACGATACAACAGTTTGAACAAACTGGCAAAGGAACTGCTGAGCGATTTCAAAGAGGTGGATGACAACTTTAAGGGGATTATCAAAGAGATATACGAACGTCAGACAGAAAATGCAGAGAAGAAAGCTTTGTTGAACTACATCTTTGATGCATATGGCGAACTAAAACAATCGCAACAAGGCAAAAGTTTCTATGCATTTTGGGAGTTTCTGCTCTCGGCCGATCTGCAGAAAGAATGGGACGAGTTGACTGGTGCACTCTACAAAACGCTGGAAAATAGAGGCATTGATGCACATGACATGTTTCTCAAGGAAATGAAAAAGCATCTGTTTGACGCTGGTGAGAAGGTTGCGAAAACCAACGACCGCATGAGCGAGAAACTGAGTCGAATCATTCGCCAGAACGGACATATGAATGCTGAGGCGACAAAGCAGGTAATCAACGATATAAAGAAACTACTCATCGAAGCCAGCAGACGGAAAGAAAAGCCAGATGCTTCGCTTGAATACGAAACCATTGACATCAATCTGCCGCTGGAGCGCCCTCTTACCCTCACACCTGTAAAAGAAACTGTGTATAAGGATAAGCCTGACATAGCCGGACTGAGTCTGGCTGATTTGGAGAGTATTGGTAAACTCTACAATCCGTATCACATCGACCGAAAGGTGCTGAGAGACCGCATCAACGAGGTGTTGAACGACAGACAGCAGACGACCCTAGCAGAGGTGATAGAGCGGAACGAAGGCGTTGAGAAAGGTCTGTCGGAAGTGTTTGGATACATTGGCGTGCTGAAGGAATATAAGACGGTGGTAAGCGAAGAACGCCAGCAACATATTATTTTTACAGAAAATAAAACCATATCAATTCCCGAAATTATAATAACAAGATGAACGCAGCAAATATACAACCATACAGCAGGGCTGTAGTGAAACTGTTGAAAGGCATCGTAGAGAAAGACGATGTAGTTTGGAATGATTTACTCGACTACCAAAGCGAGATTCAGGACTATATCAGTGTGATGGGACTGGAACTCATCGTGAAAAAGGATGAAGGTTTTGCCTTTGTCAAGCAAATGAAATTGGACGAAGACAAAACATTGAACATGGTGTCGAGAAGGTCGTATGGTTTTGAGGTTTCGGTGATACTCATCGTGTTGAGGCAGATACTCGAAGACTTCGACAGCAATCCAACAGAGTCGCAGGCTTCGGATAAGTATGTAACTGCTACTGAAATAAAGGACGAGGCAGAATTGTTTCTTCCCGTCACATTCAATCGTGCCAAGTTTGAGAAAGATCTTGACCGCTATATAGACAGCATAGCAGGCTTTGGTTTCCTAGTGGAAGCAAAGCATATTGAGGGTGAGAAGCGCTATAAGATACATCGCATCATCAAGGATAAGGTGACACTGGACGATATATTAGAATTTAAAAACAAACTTAACGACTATAATGCAGCAGATGAACCTATTTAATACCAGTTCAGAAGTGGCAGGCTTTAAGCTTGACTATTTGGAAGTGTGGAATTGGGGAACCTTTGACAAAAAAGTGTACCATATGAATTTGCATGGTAACAATTCGCTATTGACCGGAGCAAACGCCTCGGGCAAGAGTACGCTGATAGATGCTCTGCTCACGCTGATGGTGCCACTGAAGCGCCAACGATTTTACAACCAATCATCGGGTGTGGAGAAGAAGGGCAATCGTACAGAGGAATCGTACTTCTTTGGCAACTATGGCAATCAGCAGCAGGAGGGTGCAGCGAGCACAACCACGCTGAGATTGCGCGACAAAGGGGCTCGTTCGGTATTGCTTGCATCGTTCTGCAATGTGGACAAGCGTGTGGTGACGCTGTTTCAGGTGCGCTACTACACTGGCGAGGAACTAAAGGTACTGTTTGGTATAGCTCGAGAACCGTTGACTATAGAGCGTGACTTTTCGGAGTTTGACTTGCATGGTGACTGGCGCAAGCGACTAACGAAAAAATACAATACGAATGAAACAAAACGCACGATAGAGTTTTTTGATGGTCCGGTAGCATATGGCGAAAAGATGATAACCCTCTTCGGTATGCGTTCGGACAAGGCGCTTACACTCTTCAATCAGATAGTGGGTGTGAAAGTGTTGGACGATCTGGACAGTTTTATTCGTACGAATATGCTCGAGGAACTGCCGGCTGAGGAGAAGTATCAGGAACTGAAGGACAACTTCCAAAATCTGATGGAGGCTAAGACTAATATCGATAAGGTGAAGGAACAGATTGCCCAATTGGAACCTATCAATGCATTGACAGAGGAACTGAAGGAGATAGACGTACGCATAGTTGAAATGGAGCAGGAGAAGAGTGTGGCAGCCTATTGGTTTGCTGCGCGAACGGTGGATTTGTGCGACGAGGAGTTGGTGTGCTGCAAGAGCGACTTGAGGAAACTGGAAGATAGGTTGAAGGAGTTGAAGGTACAGAAGGGTGAGCTGGAACAAGAGCAAATGCGCTTGACGGTGGCTATTGAGAAGGACGAGGTGGGTCAGCAGATACGTGAAATTGAAAAGGAAATCAATCAGAGAGTGAGGATACGTGATAACCGCAAGGCCAAAGCCGAAGAATACGATAAGTTGGCAAAGCTGGTGAAGATGGAACAAAGTCCTGATTTAGAGGCATTCGAAATTAATCGTGCGACTGCCAAACGCGAGAAAGATGCTCTGCAAGTGACGATTGACAGGCAACTTATGGAAGAGAAGCGTCAGGCACAAAACCGTCAGGATGAAATCAGTAGCAACATAGAAGAACGAATGGCCACCATACGCTATCTGCAGCAGCATAAGAACAATATATCCGGTCGTGTGGCTGAGATTCGTGATGAGATACTGGAAGCTGTTGGTGCAACCACCGAAGAGATTCCATTCATTGGTGAACTGATATGTGTGAAGGATGATGAGCGTGATTGGGAATATTCCATTGAGCGTATTCTTCACAATTTTGCATTGCGGTTGGTAGTGCCGGAGAAGTATTACAAGCAGGTAAATGAGTATGTGAATGGTCATAATCTGCGAGGTCGTATCGTGTATCAGCGATACCAGGGCGCAGAGACTATTCGTGAGTTTGAGGATAGGACATTGAAAGCGGATTCGTTGCTCCGTAAGGTTGAATACAAGCCAAAGTGTCTGTATTTGGATTGGCTTGAGGACAGGTTATTTGCTGAGTTCAACTATAGTTGTGTTGATTCTCTTGCAGACTTCAACCATCTGCAAGAGAAAGCAGTGACAAAAGAGGGGCTGATAAAGGCGAGAGGTGGTAAGCATGAAAAAGACGACCGACCAGAGATACGAGGCAAGGAGCACTATGTGCTTGGCTGGGATAACAAGGAGAAAATTGCTGTGTTACAGGAAGAGGTGCATCAGTTACAGCAGGAAGAAAAGATGACAGCAGCTAAAGTCCGTAAGCTAGAGGAAGACATAAAGAATGCTCAGAAGAAGCGGGAAACCTATTTGACGCTGTTTAGTAAATACGATAAATTTGATGATATCGACTGGCAGTCGTGTGTACTAGTCATTCAGCAAAAGCAAGAACAGAAACGACAACTGGAGGAAGCCAATAATCGGGTGAAGATTTTACAGAAGCAATTGGCGGGGGTGAGAAAAGAAATCGGTTTACTTGATGAGGAGAACAATGAAGGTATCAAAAAGAAAACATTATCGGAGAATCGTGAGAGTAAGCTCAGAGAAAGGAGAAACGAAAGTAATTCAGCTTTGGCTCAAATAGGCGTTGTTGATACGGATACTTTTGAGTCGCAACACACAGATTTACTGAATGTAGCATTGGAGGATTTGAACGGAAAGCGTGACACGTTACAACATGAGATCGATTTAGCTTTGCAGAAACAGCGTGAAACGAAGAGTCGCAAGAATAGCGATTTGAAGAACCTGATTTATCGCTTCAAGAATCCCGCAGAGGAAATTACTATGAAGTATCGCGATTGGCGTTCGGATGTGAGTCGTTTGCCCGAAGCCGTGGAGTTTATGGGCGAATATCAGGCCTATTACCAACGATTGCTTGACGAAGATTTACCAGGGTTTGAATCGCGCTTCAACAAGTATCTGCAGGAGAATATCATCAACAAAGTCAGTGCATTCAATGTATTCTTCCAGAACTGGTGTCAGTCTATCACCAAGACCATCGACCAATTGAATTCGTATCTTATAGGCATTGATTTCAAAGATGCTCCAAAGACTTATATCCAGTTGGTAGCAACCAAACGATTGAATGTGGATGTGAAGGAGTTTCAAAACCTGCTGAGCAGTGCAATACCTAATATTCATGAGATGAATTCAACAATCGATGGAAGCAAGATTCATTTCGAACAGCATATTGAACCGCTGATGTCTCGCTTACAGGTCGAATCATGGCGAAAGTCGGTGATGGATGTGCGTGGATGGTACACATATAAGTCGGAGGAGTTTTACCAAGACGATGGGCAGAAGCGTAACACCTATGAGGCGATGGGGCAGCTGTCTGGTGGCGAGAAAGCACAATTAACATACACGATTCTGGGATCGGCTATCGCTTACCAGTTCGGATTAACCAAGAGTGGATTAGATTCTTCGTTCCGCTTCATTGCAATAGATGAAGCTTTTCGCGCACAGGACGAGGACAAGGCACGCTATCTGATTTCGCTCTGCAAACAACTCCATCTGCAGTTGCTCGTGGTGACTCCGAGCGACAATATTCACATCGTGGAGAACGATATTTCGTATGTGCATTATGTGGAGCGCAAGGGCAACTGTTCTGTGCTCTATAATATGCCTATCAGTGAGTTTAAGGCAGAACGTGAAAGGAGTATGGAAGTATGATAACGGCAGTAGAAATACGTAAGAAGACTGAACGCAAGTATGTAGATTATTTGCGTTCGGTGGTAGCTGGCTCTGAGTTTGAGCCAATTGTGATCCCTTGCGACAAGAAGGCTAGCGCATCGATGGATGAGTATCAGCGTGAACTGACGGACATCCGTTCGCAATCGAAAGAGGTGAAGGGCTTTGGTTACACGATTGAGTGGAAAACAGTGAAAACGAAAGCATTGGGCGAACAGGATCTGCCTGAGCGCGTGTTATTCGAGAGTGCATCGGACATTGAGCGCTTCTTGCAGAAGTGTGGTGAAGTATCACAGTTTCGTAAGGATGTGGCAATGTTGCTTGATGAGTTTCCGCAGCTTCGTTCATGGGTGGAACGCTATCCGCTGAAGGTGGTGGAAAATGCTTCCTTTTGGTCTGATTTGCTGAAAGTTTTGCGCTATTTTGTGGCAAACCCTTGTCCTAGGTTGTACATTCGTGAATTGCCCATTGAGGTGCATACCAAGTTTATTGAACGTAACAAGGGAGTGCTTCGTGAGTTGCTGGATATTGTCATTGTAGAGCATGTTTGTTCGGATGAGAAGGTGTTCGAGAAGCGCTTTGGATTGCGATACGATGAGTCATGGGTGCGGATTCGTGTGCTGGAAGCATCGATTGCGAATGAATACTTTTCTGGTGTAGACGATCTTACGATGCCTCAGAGTCAGTTCTGTGCGTTGTCGTTGCCTGTGCAAAAGGTGTTTGTGGTGGAGAATAAAATCAACTTCCTGACTTTTCCCAAGTTGGCAGGAAGTCTGCTGATTTGGGGGCATGGATTCACCATTGGCATCCTCAAGTCTGTTCCGTTCATGCGGCACGCTTCACTATATTATTGGGGCGACATTGATGCACAGGGCTTCGAAATTCTCTCGCAGTTCCGCAGTTATTTTCCCCAGACACAAAGTCTTCTGATGGATCGCACTACCTTTGACACATATTTTGAAGGCGACAAAGGCACACCAAGCAATGTATCAAAGCCTCTCCATCTTACCCCTGCGGAAGCCGCACTGTACGATCATGTCAAGTTTCACAACCTACGTCTAGAGCAAGAGAAGATTCCGCAAAAATGTATTAATAATATATTCAATAGTTTGTTAAAAAATGGCCAGGTAATATCTGAGGTCTAACGGATAGATGTAAAATTATTATGGCAACTTTAGCTGAATTGTACGAATTCCTTGAAACAAAACAGGATGATAGTCATCTTGACAGTAGATTCTCGTATGACGCATTTTTACCGGTAGAACAGCCAAAAGCACGTCTTGAGATTCTTACATGGTGGAAAATTGAACGGCTGATAGAGGATGAGAATTGTAATTTTGATAAGAATTTTATTGTATCTTATTTTGATGAACGTGTTAAAGCTACGAATAATCAGTTATTAAAATACAGATACAATTACTTTATTTCACTATTAACGAACGACAACCGCTATGCTAAGCAATCTATTGATGCTTTGATAGCGGTGATTAACACTTTATTGCCAAAAGACAAAGAAGATTATCCGCATGGAGCAGAAAAGGCTATAGAGGTTCTGATGTCACTGACAAAAAGAGTGAAGTATAAGATACCCGAGGCTACCGATTTGATTTGGGGCGTGTTGGAATCAGACTATGGATACCGCACAAAAATGGTTTGCATAAGGTTGGCTAAGGAAAAGGGTTTCTTTCCAAGTCGTGATGCAAAGAAAATCGTATGTTTGTGCAAGGATTTGTTATCATTAGTCAAAGATAGCTGGCGTGAGAACTGCTGTGAGTTAGGTTTATTCTATTCATCAAAGATTCAGGGAGAGGCAAAGCCGTACATGAACTTTTTTTATGAAGCGTTGGGAGATATGGAAATGGGGCAATTAGTTGATCCGGCAACTGCACCAAATAATATTGCCATCCCATGGATGAACGAAGATCATTCCCAAAAAGCTATGGCGTTTTATCAGAAGGCGGGGTTGACCCAAAAAAGGAACAGGGCAGAACTGGCATTTCGAGAAAATAAGAAAAAAATGGTAATGCTGCATTTCAAAATTGAGAAGAAAACAGATAAGAAGATTGTTGAGTATTTTGGCAACTTGGAAAAGGAACTACTTGAAGGGAAACTAAGTTGGCTATTGGAGAATCTTTCATGTCCCGTTAGGTTTTTGTTTCCCTCTTACGAACAAATACGCCTACGAATGTCTGCAAGCAAATCTACGGTAGAAAAACTTGGCTTTGAGAATAAGATTATGGACATCAACGGAAACAGCAAGGACGCAGGTAAGGATTTCGATTTGCGTCAGAAATACGGTATATGGCTCATGAATATTGTGAGAAATACTGTTATAAATATGATTCTTACAGCAGTCAACATAAAACAATTAACCTATAGTAAATTGAGGAAATGGTTCTTAAAAAACACTTGTTTTGGTATTCAACTGGAATATACTAGATCAGGTCAAGTAGTTACGACCACATGGTTTTCGCAGATTGATTACGGAGTTGAAGCACTCATTAAACAGTATAATCGTTTTTTGCAAGGAAAACCAACAGATTGGCGGTTGCCTGTGGATATTCTTTCCATACGTTTTGAAGGCATTCTGCGTGATATGGTTGGTGATTATGGAGGTTGTGTTACAAAAGTAGGACGAGATAACAGTACTACTCAGGCATTACTTGATGATCTACTGAGAGAACCATGTTTACTGCAAATATTCAGAAAAGAAGATATTGAATTCTTTGAGTATGTGTTCACTGCTAAAGGATACAATATTCGCAATTACGTAGCACATGCGTTCTATATACCGCAAGATTACGGAATGATAGAGGCAACGCTTGTGTTTTTGTGCATATTGCGCTTGACGATGTTTAGGCCTAAAGGAGAGGAAAAGATATGCGAATGAAAGGGTACAAATTAGTCCACAAACTGTGTTGTGAGTAACACTAATAAGGAGCCCGTTGATAATGCCAAAGTTGGATGATGATACAGACTTCGTCATGAGTACACTGTGGTCACGGATCAACTCGAACGATAGTATTCCGATGCAGTTTTTAACTATATCTGATTATCAAATAGTTACGCTCTAAACGGTTCAAGAGCGATATTTTCAGATAGTACACTTTCTTTCACATGGTCACTTTAACGCATTTAACTTTTGTTTACGGTTGGAATAATGGCTACTTAGTTGCTGAATAGTGTGAAATGCATTGTAAATCATATATTTAGTACAATTGCAATAAAAATGACATGATATTTTGTGAACGTCACGATGATAGATGCTGGGCATCAAAACCTCGTCATGGCGCTATTCCTTATTTGATGAAAGTTTCATCACACTTTCTCCAAAAGAAAGTGTTGAATATATTTTTCAAGACTTCATCAGGTGTGATTCCACCACCAACAATTTCAGCAAGGAGAAAGAAATATTCACGGATAGACTGGTCTTCGGATCGCAGGAAAGACTCACGTTAAGTTCATCCTGCATTCGGTTGAGATTAATATGTAATTTTAAATTTTTCAGCAAAGAAAATGAAAGTGCTCACTTTCCTGTTATGGGAATGAAGTTTATAAATAAGTTTATCAATCCATATAACATATATGAGTCTATTAAACTTATAAACTCAAAGGCTTGTGCTGTTGTATGGTTGAATTAGTTAAGCAAGTTGAGTTTAAAATACATGTATATATACATGGGTAAATCTAAACTTTAAACTTGTAGTAAACCATGGTAGGATAGAAGTTCGCTTATGGACCGATTGGCTTTGCTCTTTTTCTCCTTGCTGAAAAGATTAACGTAATTTTTTTTTGTGGATTAGTCCTCGATGTAGATCATTTAGAATTAAAATATCTATCAACACATCATAAAATAAATAGAATTTGTTATATTTGCATATTATATGATAAGTTGATATATGGTTAAGACAACGATGGGCACCAAGTTGCCAAGGAAATTAGAGCAGAAGATGCAGATAGTTGGCGAGCAAATCAAGCTGGCTAGACTACGTAGGAATCTCAGTGTCGCTCAGGTTGCCGAACGTGCCACCTGTTCGCCTCTCACGGTTTCACGTATAGAGAAAGGTACACCAACTGTAGCAATCGGTATTTATCTCAGGGTACTTTATGCACTTCAGTTGGATGATGATATTCTTCTACTGGCAAAAGAAGATGCCATGGGAAAGGCCTTGCAGGATTTGAGCCTGAAGAAACGGGAAAGAGCATCCAAAAAAGAATAAGCGATGAAAAAACTATATGTATTTGCCGATTTCGATTGGCTGAAAGAACCAAGATTCATTGGAGAGCTAAGTTACGAATCTCTTCGTGGCTCAGACAGCTATGGATTTTGCTATAGCAATGAGTGGTTGAAGGACTATGGTAGTCTGTTCCTTAGTGATGATTTGAATAACTATCCTGGTCAGCAGTACACCGCTCCCGATAAGGATATATTCGGATGCTTCTCGGATGCTCTTCCAGACAGGTGGGGACGAACCTTGATAAATCGCAGGGAGCAGATTCAGGCAAAGGAAGAAAAGCGATCGGTACGCAGGCTTTCTTCGTTTGACTACTTGATAGGAATTGAAGACTTTTCTCGTATGGGAGGTTTCCGTTTCAAGGAATCTATGGATGGCGAGTATATCAATGCAAGTGAAACCTTACGTATTCCCCCACTGACAGACATACGGGAGTTGATTGCAGCCAGTTCTGAAATAGAGAAAAGTGAAGAAGAGAACCAACTTCCTGAAATGCGATGGATTGCACAGTTAGTACAGCCAGGCTCTTCGCTTGGTGGAGCACGCCCCAAAGCAAGTGTGCTTGATGAAAACAAGAATCTTTGTATAGCGAAATTCCCTTCACGTAAGGATGATTATGACACTGGTCTTTGGGAACATTTTTCACATCTTCTGGCAAAGAACGCTGGTATCAATGCCGCGGAAACAAGAGTAATCTCCACAAGTGATAAATATCACACTTTGCTCTCCCGACGGTTTGACAGGCGAGCAGATGGCAAACGCATACACTTTGCTTCAGCCATGACTCTATTGGGCTTGAATGATGGGGATAATGCTAATACCGGCCATGGCTATTTGGATATGGTAGATTTCATACTTCAGAACTGCACTAATGTGGAAGACAATATGAAGGAGTTGTTTCGTAGGGTGACTTTCAACATTTGCATCGGCAACGCGGATGATCATTTTCGTAATCATGGTTTCCTCCTGACAGCCAAGGGTTGGACACTTTCCCCGGCCTATGACATGAATCCGACTTTAAATGAATATCAGAGTCTATTAATTAACAGCTATACCAATAAATCGGATTTGAATGAGCTGTTGGCTTCTTGTGAGGAATATATGCTTCCGAAAGAGACAGCCCGGCAAATCATCAGTGAGGCTCTGGATGCTGTTAAGGAATGGCGGGCATTGGCTATTCGATTGGGTATTTCTAAGAGAGAGATGGATAACTTTAGTGGAGTGTTGGATTGTCGAAGGTCTTATTGAATAACAATATTATAATTGTCACTTACATACAAAAGTAGTTTATTATATGAAAATAGAAAGATTAACAACATTGGCGTTTTCCATGTATTCCAATAAAGGTGCCTATGCTCTTTTATTGGGTTCAGGAATATCACGTTCTGCACATATTCCAACAGGGTGGGAAATTGAATCATGTCTTATAGAACAATTGGCAGCTGCTGAAGGAGACATTATAAAGGAAGATGCACATCAATGGTTTAAACAAAAATATAAGACAGAGGCTTCATATTCATCTTTACTGGAAGAGTTAGTACAGACTCCAACTGAGAGAGTGCAATTAATGAAATCATTTTTTGAACCTACTGATGATGAAAAGAATTTGGGATGGAAGCAACCAACAAAAGCACATAAAGCTATTGCTAAATTAGCCAAAGCTGGTTATGTGCGTGTTATTTTAACTACAAATTTTGACAGATTGTTGGAGCAGGCATTTGAATCTGAGGGAATAACTCCACAAGTTATTTCTTATGAGGCTGCTATTTCTCAGGCTACCCCACTTGTTCATTGTCAGATTCCTACTATTGTGAAAATCAATGGAGATTATATTGATTGCGAATTTAGGAATACATCGGAGGAGCTTGATGAATATCCACCAACAATGAAGCAATATTTGAAGCGAATATTTGAGGATTATGGACTCATAACTTGCGGTTGGTCTGGCGAATGGGATAAAGGGCTTATCAATATTATCTCAGAATCAACCTTGCCCAGATATAATTCATTTTTTGCAACTGTTGGTATTGCAAAAGAAAGCATACAAGATTTATCTCGTTTAAGACACGGAGAACTGTTGTATATAGCTGGTGCGGACGAAATGTTTTCAGAACTCTGGGAACAAGTTTCTGCCTTAAATGAAAATCATGTCAATAAAAATATGAAGCATGATATAATGATTGGAAAGTTTAAGAAGTATTTATCATCCAATCTGTATGACATAGAATATACAGATATGCTTGACGGATTAGGTAACAATGCTTATAATACGATAATTGAACATGCCCAATATAATTTTCAACTGACACAGGATTCTTTCTCAAAATATTTGGAAATCCACAAAACCGCAATATCCCCTTTATTGGAAACTGCAATATTGGCAGTAAGATGGGGAAAGTGGTTTCACATAAAACCATTTGGCGATTTATTGGTAAAGTTATGTACAAAACCATTTAGAAATGGAGAAAGTTTTATTGAATATACACAATATTTACACGCTCTTGCTCCAATGCTTTTATTCAATGTAATTGGGGTTGCTTGCATGAAATACAATCGATTTAGAGAACTTGATAATATTTTAAAATTATCAGTCCCGGCTCCTAATTTTATAGATATTGCACGACGACGTCCTTTATTATATTTATTAGGTGGAACGCATTGGGATGATGATACATGGAATGAATTAATGGGGGAATCTTATTACTATCCTTTTTCTATGTTCTTTCTTAAGGAGTTGCGACCTATTTTAAAAGATTATTTTATTGTTGATTCTGAATATGAAAACACCTTTTATATTTGGGAGCATATGAAATCTCTAATTTATGGCTATAATAAATGCTACATATTGTCTGAAAGTTTTCCTCTTGGTGAGTTTATTAGACGAGAATCTATGTACAAAGTACGAGGCTATGAGGAAGAGCCATATATGATATTCTGGGAAAGTGCAGATTCACTCAAAAATGAATGGGCTCCAATAAAGCAAGGTATGTTTGGAGGCCGCTATGAGAATTATAAAGCAATAAGTGAAAAGGCAAATGCTTTTTATAAAGAATATAGAAGATTTTAGTTAATATGGAAAATCAAATTTCAAATATTATCACAATTCTTACAGCGTTATTAACAGGAGGATTTCTTATGCTATTTATAGAGAATCAGCAGATAACAACATATGTAATAGAACGTCTTCATCAGAGAATGAATCCTTTTTTTCATAGTTTTACTAATTATGTTAAGTTTGTTTCTTCATTTGAATCCTGTTACATTTGGAGAAAATGTACATCCTCATATATGAAGAGCTTGAAACAATATGTAAAGGACATATCTATATATGGAGGAAAGGCTATAACAAGTGGACAAGATTTCTCTATATATTCTTTTAGCGCAACAGAATTAGATTCAATTTGTGAAAAAATAAATGGCATTTGGTATTATAAAGATAAAAATATTAGTGATTTTAATGCTAATGTAGGTTTTGATGAAAATCATGCTAAAAATTTTGGCGAATATAGCCTTGAATATTTGAGAGGTATTTCACCGAAATATAATCGCGAACGGCTAACGAAGGCATTATTACCAAAGGTATCTGGTGATTTTTATGTCGATATATATCAACCAATACAAAATGTCTTACATGAATATGAGTATTGGATGAAAAAAGAAAAATACTTTAAAAAATTGTCTTTTGTAACAATATCTGGAAACATACTATTTATGTTAGTTATTCTCATGTTCCATCAGCATATGCCAATATGTGTTGCTTACTTATTGTGTATTATATGTTCTGGATTGTTAATATATGAGTTATATGAATTGATGAGAATTGAAAAATTGGCGAAAAAAATAATGAGATAAATTTTGAGATTGTTGTCTATTTATCCTGTTTTAGGAATGAAGTTTATAATAGGTTTATCAATCCATATACACATATATGAGTTCTATTAAACTTGTAAACCCAATGGGGTATCCTGTTGTATGGCTGAATCAGTTAAATAATTTGAGTTTAAAATACATGTATATATACATGGGTAAATCTAAACTTTAAACTTGCAGTAAGCCAAAGTAGGATCGAAGTCCGCTTATGATTCGATTTGCTACTTTGCCCTTCTTTTTCTCCTTGCTGAGTTTACACATTTTCATCACTCACATGAGTGGCACCAGTCTTGTTATGTTTCATCTCTGGCTTCCATTCCCTTTGAATAGCTTCCGTGTTCAGACCTTTTTATGCAGAGTGCGGAGTTCCGTATTTCTCTTGCTATGCCATGTCAGGTTCATGGTGAAGTTTGGGAGTTATCGCTTTTACCATGTCCGGATCGCTTGCCATGGATCTATGAAACCTGTCGAGTCTGAATATGAGAACGGCATTCTTTACCATGATCAGACACAATAATATCAGGCCATTCCCTTCACATCTCATTTTGGACGGAGCCGTGACACTTACTTTTTCCTGTTGCGAAGTTAGTGCAAGCCGCATACTGCAAGTACCAGAGCCTTATTCCCTGAATTTTTTCAAAAACTTTTTCTGCTGTCGCTTTTCGGAAAACTTTTCTTGCCTGACGGTGAAATAATTCGGTAATTACTTGCTTGATTGCTATCCTTGCCAACTTTGATAGCAACGTAAAAAATAAATGTTTCACTTCTAAAATTTCAATGTCATGAAGAAAATGGAAAATTCTTTCGTAGTTTCTGGTTTTGTAGGTAAGGATGCAAGCATCCATCAGTTCTCAACCGCAAGCGTTGCACGTTTCCCTTTGGCAATCAGCCGCACTGAGAAATCAGGCGAGGAAACAACCCGCACTTCCGCTTTCATAAACGTCGAGGCATGGCGCAAGAATGAGAATACAACATCCTTTGACCGCCTTGTCAAAGGAGCACTTCTCACGGTTGAAGGCTATTTCAAGCCGGAGGAATGGCAGGATGCCGACGGTGTCAAGCACAACAGAGTGGCATTTGTAGCCACCAGGTTCTATGAAGCTGGTGAAAAGGAGGAAACTCCTGCAGCTCAGGAGAAAAACTCCAGGAAGGGCAAGTAAAGCCTTTCCTCTCTCAAATAGAGCGGCCTTCGGGTCGCTTTTTTTATGCTTATACTTCTCCTTGCCGAGATTCGTTCCTCATACACTGACTTCTGGGAACTGGCATAAATTCCGTTGCGAAGGTAAATGTCCGGTCTTGTCATCAGCAATGTCAGGGCTTCGCTTTGCCGCAAAATCTCCACACCTACGGGTAGTATTTTGGTGTAAAACCTTGCAGAGACAGCCCCGACACCTTCTTGGTGCAACAAAATTTATATGTGTTCCCGAAGTAGTTGATCTACGAGAGGGAAGAAATAAACAGATGATATTATGATAACAATCCAATCAATCCTGAGCCGACTGACCAAGGCAGTTAGCGGTACTGAAAAGATGCTCTACACAGAGCCGGAGTTGAACAAGTTTGCGGAGTTCTACCTTGACAAGTGGGATGAGAACACCAGTGAGGATGTCATAGCCGAGTCTTTCACTGACTTTTGGTGGGATACCGACAAGGCTTGCAGAAGATGCTCAGAGTGTGGCAAGCTGATGCGTGCCGGGTATTGCGCAGACATGGGGGTAGCCTACTACTGCAGTGATGAGTGTCTGCACAGCGACTTTACCGATGAAGAATGGGCTGAGGAATGCGAAAACAACGACCAGAGTTATTATACGGAGTGGTAATATTTTAAAATTCAATGATATGGCAAATTTAGCGACAACAACCTACAAGGTCACAGGGACACGTGAGGCTGTAAACAACTTGTGGACAACCCTTCAGAATATGGAAGTGGACAGTAAGGACATATGGCTGGTCAAGCTTGCTGAGCATTACGGCATCGACTATGAGAAAAAGCAAATCAGTGTAAGAGGACATATCTATTGGGCAGAATATGAGGAAGAAGAGGAGAACGATTATTACCTCCTTTCATTTGATACAGAAACCGCATGGGATGCCTGTAACGAACTCTTCTTTGAAATAAACCGGATATTGGGTGATGAACTGAGTATTTCATATAGATGTTGCGAAAGTGGATGTGGCTTGTTCTATACCCATGACGAGGGGGATTTCTTTCCCGAAGAATGTTGTGTGAGTTCATACGGTGAACCTTTCGAGGATGCATGTGAGGATGTTTTTGACACCATTGGGGATGCCATCAAGGAATGGGCATCAAAGACCGGTATCGGACAGGGAGACCGCAGTGATGAGGAGATGATGGACTTCATTAACAAATATGAGTACGACGAGGAAGAAACCTATTTCTACATCCACCCTTTTACATTCGAATAAGTATAACTACGGGGGTCTGAGCCAGCCTTGTGCCACCGTTTAAACTGGAATTTCCATGAACGACTATGAATCAGATATAATCGGAGCTTATGTTGAGCTTGAAACGCCCTGGAGAGGCTATCGTAGTGCAACTGTTATAGAAGATTACGGCTACCAGCTTCTTGTTCGGGTAAGCAGTGGAGCTGAGATAACGGTATACCGTGACGAGGTGCGTTTCCTATGATAACGTAACACTTTCCCTAACAGCTTTCAACTGTCAGGAGGCATTGAAAGGTGCTTATCTATCATACACTTACCTTTGTATACATTGATACATGTAGACAAGTACACGTGTAAACAGGAATACAAGAATACATTGAAACATATAAACATAAAAATAAATCGTATGGCACAGAAAATCATCACTTTCGCCAATCATAAAGGTGGCGTATCAAAGACAACTTCAACCGCCTCTATCGGGGCTTGTATGGCAATGAAAGGCAAGAAAGTCCTGCTTATAGACCTTGACGGGCAGGCAAACCTGACACTGTATTTCATACCTAATGAGGATGAAATTGAGACGAGCATTTTTGATTCATTGGTAAACGGTGTCCCTTTGCCAGTGAAGCATATCCGGGAGAATCTTGACATTGTCCCATCTTCCCTTGAAATGGCAAGTGCGGAAATAGCCCTGACCAACCTGTTGGCAAGAGAGCAACTGCTCAGCCGTCTGCTTGAGCCGCTCAGGAAAGACTATGACTACATCCTGATTGACTGTCCGCCTTCTCTTGGTATTGTCACTACCAATGCTTTTATTGCCGCTGATGAGATCATCGTACCGATGACACCGGAGCTGCTTCCCTTGAAAGGCATGAGGATGCTTGACGCATTTGTCACCACCTTGCAGAGGGTCAAGCCGTCACTTCGTCTGGGCGGTGTGTTCATAGCCAGATTCAATCACCGTAAACTGAACAAGGTAGTGGAACAGGCTGTAAAGGAACGTTACGAAAGTATCACCATGAATACCCGCATCCGTGAGAATATCGCTTTGGCTGAATCAGCTGGTAGCGGTAAGAGTATATTCGAATATGATTCAAATTCCAACGGTGCAAAGGATTATCTTGCACTTACGGAGGAAATTCTTTCACGTAACCAGTAACAGCTATGGCAAAAAACAATATGGACATTCTGCTTGGCAATATTCTGGGCAGTGCCGCTATTTGTCCTGAAAATAAAACAGTTGAACAGACAACTGAAGCCAAGCCAATCCCGAAACAGGAAAAACGGCCAGTCAAGGCAGAACGAAAAGAGCAACCGGACAATTCCTGGCGACATTTCTCCTTTATCTGCTCCAGGGAACTTGTAGATAAGGTACAGGCAATCGCTTACAAGGAGGGTTTCACCATACGTGCCTTTATGGAGTATGTGATGAAACAGGGCATCGAGGCATACGAGGCGAAGCATGGCAAGGCTCGGAAAGTAAAGTCCAAAAACATCAATGATGTAATGTAAACGTGTATACACGTAGCCATGTGTACGTATAGATATGTGTACGTGTAGCAATGTATACATGTTTACACGTACACGTGAATACACCAAGATAATCAAGTCAGTAACAATCAAAATATTATGAATATGAAAAAAATCTTCTCATTTGCTATTTTAGCATATCTGATGGCAGTACCATTGGCATTAACTTCTTGTGGTAAAGACGACATACTTGATGACGTTGAAGGACTTCAGCCGGAGCTGAAGGTATGGACAGAACCTTATCATATAGAAAACTCAACTATAGACGAGGTCAAGAACTATATGGACTTTTCAATGAAACGGTATGCTCTTGTGTCAGAGACTACAATAGCTGAAACCACTCAACTTACTTATAAAACGGGCAATAGTAATGAGGGCATCCTCTATAGTTTTTCCGCTTCAGATGGAGCACTGTATTCGGTGATAGACACGGAACTTGCTGCTAACAGCCGTCTGGTTATCGACTATTTGAAGGAACATTATTCTTTGGTTGCTCCGGCGAATGAGGCAACACTTGAATACTGCTTTACGAACTCAGAAAGGTCAATGGTCATTACGACAGCAAAGGTTTCCGACACTTGCTTCAACGTAAGCTACGCTTTCGTCAATTGATATTGTCTTATATCATTAATCCATCATCAGGTCTTATGATTTGGTGGTGGCTTTTTTTGTATACATGTATTCATATAGACGTGAATACATGGCTATATGTAAACATGTATATAAGTCCACTTGTATAGGTGTATACATGTACACGTGTGGACATGTATACATGTGGACATTGGATTAATGAAAGATAATTTCCTAAATCCCTGATAGACAAATGGAATAAGCCCTTTATAATTGAGTTAAGATTCGCCTTTTTGTAATTGCTAAAAGCATATTTTATAAGTATTTTTTTTGTGTTGACAATTTATGGCTTGTCAGATTTTCATCGCAAAATTACTGTGAATGTCCGAACGCCAAGTACCGATTCTCTAATGTGCTTCAGATTGGTATGGCAGCCTTCCGCAAATCAGAGATTTGGGAATTCCATACAAATCCGTAACCATTTACTTGTCTTATCTTCCATGTCTCACAGTGCCAGGAGCGTGAAAATTTGAAGCCCTTTGAAATTGTCACGATTTCACAAAAGGGAAATGATTAATTTTAATACTTAAGATATGGAAGTACAAAAGATTCATCCGGCAGAAGAGTTTCTTCGCAACGAAAAGAACCCCACATCATTGTATGTCAGAATTAGTGGAGAACGTAGAAGGTTGTTCATTAACCGCAGTGACGGAGAAGGAGTGGTTGGTATTATTGCAAAAGGTAAACGCAAACGAGGTTATGTTTTCAATGCCTGGTCAAGCATTGAGAAAGTCTATTATCCGACCACTGAAAATGAAGAAGAGGCAGAAAAGAAGATGATTCTCAAATACCAGAAACTTGCCAGACTTGCCACACATACAAATGATTGGTTGCGCAGGATTGCAGGTGCGGATTTGACAAAATCCCTTTACGAGAACCATATAACCACAGGAACAGGTATTGACGGAAAATGTATCAGATTGAGCACCATCGAGAAGTATTGCGGCTACATGGTGATGGCATGCTTCAGGGAAGCCTTCAAAAAGAAAGAGAAGTATTCAAGCTATAGGTTTGAATTTTGTGGTTATGACGGGACACTTTGGTGCGAGCCGCGAGAGAATGGTGATATGATTGCCGGTTTCAGCAAGGAATACCGAAATTGTGGCAACGGTTATTATTATCTGCTTATCAATGATGATTGTGTGATAGGCTATGACATAGACTGATATATTCATAATTCAAACAGCCCATATCGGGAAACTCCGGTGTGGACTGTTTTGAAAATCGAGTCTGCCGACGGCTGATTACCTCTTTTAATACTTACATTCCAGGTTTGAAAGTAGTGAATATATTCCTTGAAAAGTTGTTGGTTGTTATCCCATAGCCAAAATTCCTGTTTATAAGATGTAGCCAGTTCTGATATATGTTTGAATCTGCAACATTGTTTGTGAAACTTTTTTACTCTTCGCCCACACCAATGTCCACATCCGCTTACAGTTTGCCATAGAGATATTCAGTTCATGGTCGAGTGAATCGACTATTGCCTGAATACCCCTCTGTCAAAGGTACGGCAAGAGCATTCCACTATCAGAGATAGCAGAGAGCTCTTAGATGCCGTACTGGCTGTTGGCGGTGCAGGACATTTCCCACCCGACAGTTGTAATGCTATACTTTTACTTCTTTATCAGCTAACGCTTGTATTTCCATTTTTAATCGTAGAACTTTCTTTCTTGTAATCTTCGCCCACACCAATGTCCGCATCCGCTAACAGTTTGCCATAGAGATATTCAGTTCATGGTCGAGTGAATCGACTATTGCCTGA
>ERZ791716.243-NODE-243-length-34213-cov-4.185842_pt1 | contig 34213 bp, 22 predicted proteins | sample MGYA00510049_ERZ791716 | MGnify/ENA primary metagenome ERZ791716 (study PRJEB30046, sample SAMN00715135) | human gut metagenome | study: EMG produced TPA metagenomics assembly of the A metagenome-wide association study of gut microbiota in type 2... | reverse complement strand
GCCAAGATCGGCATTCAGGTGGCCGATCTCTACGACGAGGCCCGCCTGAAGGAGCAGATGGCTGCCGAGCGCGCCAAGACGGCACGCATGTCGAGGCTGCCTTCGGTCAGCGTGGGGCTGCGTGCCGGATATTCGGGCCAGCCGATAGTGTGGGAGAACGGACTGAGCCATGCCACCAGGCCCGACTCGCCCGACTGGCAGCAGAACTATACGGTAGACGTAAGTCAGCCCGTATATCAGGGCGGCAGGATAAAATACTCCATACGCAAGGCCGACCTTGAGCAGGAACTTGCGCGGCTGCAGACTGCTGCCGACGAGGGCGACATAAGGCTTGCCATGCTCAGCCGCTACCTTGAACTCTTCAGCATGTATAAGCAGCACATGGTGCTTGACAGAAAGATTGCTGAGTCGGAGCGTAGGCTGAAGGACATACGCCGCCTGAAGGCCGAGGGCGTAATAACCAACAACGACGTGCTGCGCAGCGAGCTGCAGCTCACCGACGACCGGCTGGCACTGCAGGAGACAGACAACGACATACGCATAGCCTCGCAGCAGATAGACATCCTTCTCGGGCTCGACGAGCGCCTGCTGCTCATGCCCGACACGGCTTTGCTGGCAGACGAACGTCATGTGGACAACTATGAATACTATGTTGAGCGCGCATCGCTTGCCGACCCTTCGGTGCTTGCGCTGCACAAACAGACCGAGATAGCCGAAAACAACGTGTGCATAAAGCAGTCGGCATTGCGCCCCTCTGTATCTCTCACGGCGTCTAACACGCTGGCGCGTCCCGTTTCGCGCACTATGGCCGACATGTATAACAACGCATGGAACGTGGGCGTGTCGGTGTCTTATCCGCTGTCGGCACTCTATACCGACCGCCATCAGCTGCGCGAGGCACGGCAGAATGTTCAGCTCATGCATAACGCCGAGGAGCAGAAACAGCAGCAGATACGCATGGCCGTGCAGTCGGCCCTGCTGCGCCACCGTGAGGCCATCAGCCGTGTAGAGGCCCTGAAGCTTTCGGTGAGGCAGGCATCTGAGAACTACCGCATAATGTATAACAGGTATATGAACCAGCTTGCAATACTGACAGACCTGCTCGACGCCGACAACCTAAGGCTTAACGCCGAGCTGCAGCTTACCACGGCACGCACGCAGGTGGCATACACCTACTATGAACTGCAGCGCGCTGTCGGCGAACTGTAGTAAGGACAACATTTTATTAAAGTAACCTACATAAACGACATGTCTATAATCCATCTGAAATATAAGCGCCTGAAGCAACGGCGCCGCCGCAATATCATTCTTAACATAGTGTGTGTCATCATAGCCGGCTCTGGACTGGCCTGGACCGCAAACTATTTCTGGCGATACATAAGCTACGAAATAACCAACGACGCGTTTGTCGACCAGTATATAGCCCCGATAAACGTCCGTGTGGGCGGATATATCCAGGAAGTGCGCTTCCGCGAGCATCAGTTTGTGCATCAGGGCGACACCCTTGTTGTGCTCGACAACCGCGAATATCTGATAAAGCAGAAGGAGGCACAGGCCGCCCTGCTCAACGCCCGCGGCTCGCGCGGGGTGCTGGCTTCGGGCATACAGACGTCGCACACGCGCATAGCTGAGCAGGATGCCAACCTTGCCGAGGCAAAGGCAAAGCTGTGGCAGGCGCAGCAGGACTATAAGCGATACGAGCGCCTGCTGCATGAAGAGTCGGTGCCCGAGCAGCAGTTTGAGCAGGCCAAGGCCAACTATGAGGCTGCCAAGGCACGCTATGACGCTCTGCTGCGGCAGAAGGAGGCTGCCAGTTCGCAGTATGACGAGACAAGCAAGAAGCAGGTGGGCGTTGAGGCTGGCATACTCAGTGCTGAGGCGGCTCTCGACATGGCCAACCTCAACCTGTCGTACACCGTGGTAACGGCGCCATACAGCGGCTACATGGGCCGCCGCACGCTCGAGCCGGGCCAGTATGTCAGCGCCGGACAGACGCTCTCGTACATCGTCAGGCAGTCGGGCAAGTGGATAACGGCCAACTATCGTGAGACGCAGATAGCCAACATCTATATAGGCCAGCCTGTGCGCATAAAGGTCGACGGCGTGCCCGGCCGCGTGTTCCACGGTCATGTTACGGCCATATCAGAGGCCACGGGCTCTAAATATTCGCTTGTGCCTACCGACAATTCGGCAGGAAACTTCGTGAAGGTGCAGCAGCGCATACCCGTGCGCATCGACATCGACGACGCCGGCGAGGAGAGCATGAGGCTGCTGCGTGCAGGCATGATGGTTGAAACAGAAGCACTCAGACGCAAATGAAAACAGCCAAGGAGCTCGACATACCCGTCAGGTCGTGGGTGCCCGACCGTCTGGCCGTGGCAGCCGTGTTTATTATCATGCTGCCCATAGCCATGCTCAACGGCACCTATACCGGAAGCATGGTGGAGGTGTCTAATACGCTAGGCGTATACACCGAGGACATCACCATAGGCTATTATGCCGCGTCGGCAGGCATGGCCGTGGCCTATCCCATAGTGCCCAAGATTCTTAACGCGCTGCCGGCAAAGACGCTTCTGCTTGTCGACCTCGTGCTGCAGTTCTTCTTGAGCTGGTTTTGCGCCCGTCAGGCCAACATCGACCTCCTGATAACCGCAAGTTTCATCATCGGCTTTCTCAAGGGCTTTCTCATGCTGTGGATAATACGCCGCATAAAGTTCATATTCAGTCCGAAAGACGTGCGCAGCGAGTTTTATGCCTATTTCTATCCGCTCGTGTTCGGCGGCGGCCAGCTCTCGATGGTCATCACGGCCCTGCTGGCCTATCATTACGACTGGAAGTATATGTACTACTTCATGATGCTCCTTCTGGCCGTGGCCATATTGTCGGTCATCATGTTCTTCCGCATCGACCGTCAGGCACGCCCCATACCCTGGAAAGAGCTTCATCCGCGCGAGATGCTCATAATATCCACCGGCCTGCTCATGCTCATCTATGTGATAACCTACGGCAAGACGCTCGACTGGATGGCCTCTCCGCGCATACGCATCTACATCGTCATAGCCCCTCTGCTCGTGGCACTGTTCCTTTGGGAGCAGTTTCATTCGCCCCGTCCGTTCGTAAGCCTTAAGCCCCTGTTCCAGTGGAAAGCCATTCTCGGATATTTCTATATGATGCTTGTGATGTTCTTCAGCACGTCCACGAGCCTGCTGACAAGTTATATGACCACAATACTGCATGTCGACAACACCCGCACCTACACCATATACATCTGGCTCCTGCCGGGCTATGTCCTCGGCGCGTTCGTCTGCTTCTGGTGGTTCCGCTGGCAGCGGTGGCGTTTCCGTTTCTTCATTGCCGGCGGCATGTCGTGTTTTGCCATGTTCTTCGGCATGCTCTATTTCGGCATATCGCCCGACAGCACCTACGAGATGCTCTATCTGCCGATGTTCCTGCGAGGTCTGGGCATGCTTGCGCTGATAATAGCCTTTGCGCTTTTTGCCGTAGAAGACCTTCAGCCCAAGTATCTGCTATCCAACGCCTTCTTCCTCATAACGTTCCGCTCGGTGCTTACGCCGGTCATAGCCTCGGCATTCTACAGCAACACGCTCTATCGCCTGCAGCAGCGCTATATGGTTGAGCTGTCGGAGACCATGTCGGCCGCCGACCCTCTTGCCGCGTCGCGCTGGCAGTCGGCCTTCAGCAGTGCGCTGGCGCAGGGACACGGAGCCGACGAGGCAGTGCAGATGGCCACTAATACGCTCAACACCATTCTGCAGCAGCAGGGCACTCTGCTCGCGCTGAAGCATATTCTGGGTTGGCTCTTTGCCGTGACGCTGGCAATAGCCATAATATCACGCTTCATTCCGTTCCACAAGACCGTGCGCGTGCCAGTGGTAAGGACTGGCGAGGATATGGTCTGATGCTGTGTATGTTATGCCAGTATAGCCTGTCAGGTCCTCGTGGCGATAGGCATATTTGTAAATAAAAGCGAAAAATTCCGGACGTTTGACGCTCTCAGAATGGCGGTGCCCGTCGCAGATGCATGGTTCGGCGTGAAAATGGCCGAAAATCGCATGGCTTTGATAAGTTGTTGATTATTAGTGATTTATGCTGCTTGTGAAGTAAAATAGCAACAGTTAAAAAATATTACCGGGCCACTTTCGCATCAAAAGTAGCCCGTTTACGATATCAAACTTATGCTTTTGCAGCCTGAAAATGCAGCTTTTGGATATAAAAATCAGCCATTTCATGGTCCTTAAACGCTTCATGTGTAAACGCATGTTAATTAATTTACGCTATTGATACCATTAAATTAACATCCGTTATACATTATTTCCCTAGATTGAAAAAATATTTTGTCATGACTTTTTACTGCATGTTTTATAAGCCACAATTCATTATTGGCTGCATAGAACTTTGTTTTCAACCTGTCATCTGATGATGCCTGATGGCGTTTGTTAATTTGTATGGGTAATAATAATTCTTCATTTTAAATTAATACCTATAATATCAGTTTTCAGACTTTTTCCTTTATTTTTTATATACATTTTGGTAAATTTATTATCTTTGCATAAAGAATCTGTGCATATAGGCACTGCTGAACTGAAAGCATTGGTTTGGTGTTCCAATGTTTTTCGCTTCCACCATTCTTCCAAATTACGTAATGATATAATTGCGGAAAACTTATGCTAACAATGATAAAAAAAATAATCATATTATTTATATTCATGCTGTCACTATTGCCGCAGACTGTTTTTTCCGCAGGCGGTACCCAATACTCAAGGCTTGTGCATAAGGTTGACAATATGCCGTCTGCAAAGATTATAGAATTGGCAGACAAATACGAAAAGCAGAACAGACACGGCGACGCATTGGTGCTTTATGCTGTTGTTTATGGCCGATTTAAGGATAGTATGAACGATGACGAAAAAAATCAATGTGCCATGGCCAGACTGAAAGCCGGCAAAATATATTATGACAAAGCAGACTATTCAAAAGCTCTTGATGAGTTTATTTGTGGCGTTAAAGTAAGCGAGCAGTGCGACAAGCCCAAGTTTGCCGCCCGCATATACAATAATATAGGAAATGTGTATTGCCTGTTCTTTGAATGGGAGAAAGGTATTGGATATTACCATAAGGCTTATAAGCTAAGCAAATATAGTTGCGACAGTAAGGTGGAACATGATATTTTATTGAATATGGCCGGAATGTATACATTCCTGGGTGATCTGCCGAATGCCATAAAATACTATAAAATGTCAGAACAGACTAAAGACCCTGGCGATCCTGAAGATGTTTACATGAGCGGATATGCGAAAAGCCTGATACAGATATATAAAGGTAATGTCGCAGAGGGTGTGGCCCGACTTAAAAGTTTGGCTGTTTATGCCGTCCAAAAAAAGCTGGAACCCAAGTACCAATGTTTCGCTTATCAGGAAATATGCTATGCATATGTTCAGCAAGGGCGGTCTGATTCTGCGTTGAAATACATGAACCTTTGTGATACTACGTCTCGCCGTTACAACCTGCAGCATAATTTTGCATCTGTACTGAAAAGCCTTTCTGAATTTTATGAGGACAATGGCGATGTGGTGAAGTCTAATTATTACAAATCGCGTTATCTCAGCATAATGGATTCGATTTATAATACACGTAAGTTTGACGCAGCCAAAAATTCATTGTTTACATATGAAGTAGACAAGACCATGCGTGAGATTTCAGATTTGCACACACGAGAAGAACAGCGCCTGCAAACCATACGCTTGCAGCGTGTCGTCACATATGCAGCACTGATTGTGGCCATTGTCACTATGACATTTCTTTTTGTTGTGTGGCGTCAGAAACGTCGACTTCATCAAAGTTACGCGGATCTTTACTCGGTGAACCGAAATTTCATTGATACGCAGGAAGAACTTATAAGTCGCCTGCGTCAGGCTGACAAGACCATCAAGGCTAAAGATGAGGAATTGGAGATTATGAAAGCGGAGCGGGCTGATGTGGCTATAATGGGCGAGGGGGCGCAGGACGAACAGGCGAAATGCCAGAAAAAGGGACTCACCGGAGATCAGGCGCAGATCTTGGCAGACGCCATACGTAACGTGATGGAGAATACGACGGCATATTGTAATGTGAATTTCTCTCTCGCAATGCTGGCTGAAATGGTGGGATCCAACAGTAAATATGTGTCGCAGGTTATAAATGACACATTCCATAAAAGTTTTTATGATTATGTAAACCCCTATCGTATCCATCTGGCTTGCGCCCGTTTTAAAGATACGGAGCATTATGGTCATCTCACGATGAAAGCTGTTGCAGAGAGCGTAGGGTTCAGGTCTTACTCCTCGTTCGTCAGCGTGTTCAGAAAAATTACCGGCATCACGCCATCGCTTTATCAGAATATGGCCTTGAAAGACAAAGTCTGAGATGTATGCTGCTTGTGTAGGATTTTTATCTATGGCGGTGTCATTTTACAGAAATGGCATCAGGCCAAAATCATTAGGCAGATGTTTTGCTCCTGCAGGTAGATTAATGTTTCTAATAGTTGTCTTGCGGTTTGCTCTTTTGACATAACCGGCTATATTTATTGAAAGGCAAACGGTAATCCTGCCAAATCCGGAGGATAGTTTTGGTTAAAATATTTGTTTTTGCTTCGGATTCATGTATTCGAAGCGCCTTATTTTGCAAAAAAATAATATAGTTCTTATTTTTGCTTATGTTAAGTTTATTATTAACCAAACTTATTTGTTATGAAAAAAACGTTACTATTATTGGCTATAGTGCTTGCAACATTTGCTGAAAGCGCATGGGCAGACAAAAACTTTAAAACATCAGCAGAGTTAACCTCTGGAGTGGCAATCTCACCCTGCGGACAATATCTTGTAGGAGCGTATCCATCATATCTCGTTGGAGAAACTTACACTGTCAGTTATCTGTATGATAATCTGTTCGGGGAATAAAGTTAGTGCATACTTAATTCTGCCTACGGATTGATATTGTATCAATGTAATTGATAAATGTAAATCATAAAATACATAAAAGTGTATGAATTAAGTGAGGCTGACAGCTTCAAACTAGAGAAAGGCTATCAGACCGTTCTTTGATAATACCAGAATTTTCAAGGAAGATTTGGAGTCTCTTCTAACTTTTAAATTCCTTTTATGTAATTCGCAGAATATTTCTTTTTATTTCTAAACGGTTTTTGTGTAGATTAAATGAGGTTCTGTCTACTAAAACCAGAAACCGAATTATAGAGCCTCCCTTAACTTTATTATGTTACGTATGAAGACATTTCTCTCAACCGCACTCATCATGCTAATCATCCTATCGGCTAATGCCGAAGAGAAATTCCTCCATTGGAAGGATATAACAGCTAACCCTGTAATTACCGGAGTCTCATCCAACGGAAAATACGCGGTAGGCTATAATGGTTTGACAGAATCCAGTTTCATCTGGGACATTGACAACGACACGAAAACATGGCTAACCAGTTTTGAACCAGGCTCGACAGACTATTCAAAATCCGGGGTCTTTACTGACATCAGCGATAACAAGACCATTGCCGGACAATACCGTGATACCCGATACACGATAACTGTAGACGGAACGTCTACTCCGATAAAAGTGGCTGCAGTATGGGACGAAAACGGAAATGTCACTAATCTAGGTATCGGCGATGACCTCACAGTTGAAGACATAAAAGTAACAAGCCACGGTACGGTTGCAAACGCAATATCTGCCGATGGCACGGTAGTTGTGGGCGAATACAACGGTCAAGGCAAGTTCGGTGCATGCTGCTGGCGCAAACAGGCTGACGGCTCATGGAAATACGAGCCGCTTCCACTCCCCGAATATCCTGCCGACGATGACGGCAACATCATCCCTATTGAAGATGCGTCGGCCATCGATGTAAGCGCAGACGGAAGCGTAATAGTGGGATGGTTCCAAATGCAGCACACATCATACCCGTGTTATTGGAAAGACGGACAGATATTCCGCATGCAGTACGACATGGGGGATTGGACTTCGCTTATGAACGAGAAGCAGAACCTTGCGACATCTGTATCTCCCAACGGACGTTTCATGGGCTTTTATTTCAACGGCAAATGCATTCCCGGCATATATGACATAGAAAACAAGACTTATGTCAAGATGGAAGTTCCTGACGACGGCGCAAAGACTACCGAAAATATCATAGCCGATAACAACGGCGACCTCTTTTACACCTTGATGTATGGCAGCGTATTTACCGGCAATTACAGCAGGCCTATGTGGTACTCGGCCAAGTCTGGCAGCAGCGTGGACCTAAACTACTTCCTATCCATTTACGCCCCGAATGTAAAGCCTTCCGCAGACAGTCTCAACTTTGCTTTCGAAGCCAAACAACAGCTTAGCACAACTGCCGTATCCGCAGACGGAACTCTCGTGGCAGGCACGCTCATACACAGCGGTATGCCGCGTGCTATGGAATCATGGATATTCCGTATAGACGAGAACCAGACAGACATACCCGACGTGCCGGAATCACCAACGGGAGAACTCATCGGCGACAGGACAGTGAAGCTGAAATGGAAAAAAAGTGTCGGCACTTCAAAAGGTTTCACCATTATGTCATACAACGTTTACAGCAACGGACGTTTAATAGCTACCATTAAAGCTGAAGACAATAAGGATGAATACGAATATATTGCATCTGACGAGGACGCAGGCTACATCCGGTACTCTTTGGCATGCAACTACCGTTCCGAATCAACAGACAGTCTCGAATCTCCGCATTCCCGTTCATGTGAAGTCTGCGTCCCGGAGAACTTCTCATTTCCTTTCTTTGAAGACTATGAGAACGAAAACTGGACGGATAACTATTGGGAACGTCATGACGACGATGGTGTTGTATGGGGTATGCGGAAGTACTGTGGCTTCGGAAACTCCATGGTAGGTGCCAGTGTGTCCATGTCAGGAGTGGATCCATCCAAACCATATTGTGCCACAGTGTTGTCGCGCCCTATTGATGCCACCGGGATAAGCGACAATATCCACTTCTCTTTCGCCATATATCCGATTGTCCCTGCCGAGAATGTAGGCGGAGACTTCACAAAGGATTCCATAAGTATTGATGTCGCAGAAGCTTTCACTGACGAGTGGCACAACGTGAAAACTATCTCTCTCAAAGACATGGATTACTCTTACAAATTCTTCGATGCCGACTTGACAGAATATGCCGCCGGCAAACTCTTCCGCATACGTATGCGTGTCCATGGACAGAACTCGCTAAATTCTAAATTTGTTTTTGACAAAGTATCTGTCGATGTCGAAAAAGGTGAAGCCCCTGAAGGATTGACCGGACATACAATCAACGGCTACGGGCGCATCATATCGTGGAAGAATTCCATCGGCGCATACGAACTCAATTACCTTCCAAATATCTACGGCAATGTTTATACGAAAACAGCAGGCAACGCTGGAAAAGATTTCATTGGCGCCAATCTCTTCACGCCTGATTATCTTTCTCAGTTCAACGGCAAATACCTCACAGCTGTCAAGACGAGAATAAACAACTACGAAAGCGAAGAAAACACGAAGACAACAAAAGTCTCCGTCATGATATACTCTAATGACAAGCTGATACTTGAAGAACCAGTAGAAAACTTTACTACGTTCAATCGTGACACCCTGCTGGTACTTGGAAATCCAATACAAATTGACGGCTCTAAATCCATGAAAGTAGCCTTAAAAGTATATGACTACGACGAACATCAGATACCACTCGTATATGTATGTTCAAATCAGTACAGAGACGGGTACAGTAACATCTACTCTGAAGACGGTGGAAAAACATGGCTTACTCTCTCTGACGCTTACGCTGACACAGAAAAGCCGGAAGACGGATGGGGATCATGGTACATCTCCGGGCAGATTACTGACGAGCCGAATATTGATGCGGACGTAGAAATAAACGATTCGCTCGTGGCGTACAACATATACTCAAACGGCAAACAGATTAATGAAAAACTTATATCCGCACAGGAAGCAAGGTTCGTCGACTCCGAGTCATCCTTGAATATAGACTATCAGGTCAAGGCATTCTACAACAACGGAGGTGTATCCCCGATCTCTGATATATATAGCTACGACAGCACAGATTTGCCTATCGTCAAAGACGAAATCGGCAATTCCTTCTCAATATGGCCCAACCCAACAGATGACGTAATAAACATCAGAGGTGAGTTCGATTCTGCATCACTCTTCACTGTTGGCGGATGTAAGGTCATGAACATCATCAGCTCAACAACAGACATCTCTGGCTTAAGCCATGGCATTTACCTTCTTGAACTCAGGAAAGACGGCCGTGCAGAATTGCACAAGATAATCAAACGTTAATCCCATGAGTTAAAGGACATTCAAACAAAAGAGAGTGTGTCAATATGTATGCTAAAGTACATTTTGGCGCACTTTCTTTTTATTATGAAAAGAAGGCGTGCCAAAATGAAAATGACTACTCTGTGCCGTATGGTATATATCCACAAGAATATTGTGCCGGCTTATTTGCAATCCGTCGGAATATAGTATAAGAACCAATTGTCTGCGAAGCTAATTTTCAATCCGCTAACTTTTTTATGGTTAAGTGAAGAACGAACAATGAAAAGTGAAAATCCATAAGCATAGCATTATTGTATATAAATTTATCAATGACAGACAGTATAAGCAGTATGCAATCCGAGATACATACCTGTTTGAGTGGTTAAATCCAAATAGATCATTAGACCGCACATAGCTTTATCAATTTTGTGCATTTATGCTTTCAGCCTGTCTTTTTATTTCTGTTGTCGTCTTTTTAGTTAGATTTTCGCTTAATATAAAAAATCCCGACCGATTCATAATAACTATTTGGATTAGAAAGTTAAATTGACAGCCTTGTGGATTCTTATCAACCACTTTGCTTTTTGATTGGCTAATGCCGGGTTTCGTATCTTCGCTCTTCACTTATTTGGCACTTTGATTTTTCACTTCCAATTTTTAATTTTTCATTGAGCTTTGCGCCTCTGCGCTTAAACTTCGTTTCTCAATTCTCAATTTTTCATTCTCCTATGTTGCCGTATTATATTTTTTCGTAACTTTGCAGACCACAGCAGATTTTTATTTTTCTGCAAAATTACGACAAATAGAGATGGATAATAAAGAAATAAATAAAAACAACGAGTTCGTAAGACAGGTGGCAGAGCAGAAATATGAGTTCGGCTTCACCACCGACGTGCATACGGACATAATCGACGTGGGTCTTAACGAGGATGTGGTGCGCCTGATTTCGCAGAAGAAGGGCGAGCCCGACTGGATGCTCGACTTCCGCCTGAAGGCCTACAACTACTGGAAGACGCTGGAGCAGCCTACCTGGGGACACGTGAACGTGCCCGAGATAGACTATCAGGCTATATCATATTATGCCGACCCGCTGGCAAAGAAGAAGGACGAGGGCAAGAAGGAGATTGACCCTGAGTTGATGAAGACTTTCGACAAGCTGGGCATTCCGCTCGAAGAGCGCCTTATCCTTAGCGGCCAGACGGCCGTAGACGCCATTATGGACTCGGTGTCGGTGAAGACTACTTATAAGGAGAAGCTGGCCGAGAAGGGCATCATCTTCTGTTCTATCGGCGAGGCCATAAAGGAACATCCTGACTTGGTAAGAGAGTATCTCGGCACGGTTGTGCCTTACCGCGACAACTTCTTCGCAGCCTTGAACAGCGCCGTGTTCAGCGACGGCTCGTTCGTCTACATACCAAAAGGCGTGCGCAGCCCGATGGAGCTTAGCTCTTATTTCCGCATCAACGCAAGAAACACGGGCCAGTTTGAGCGCACGCTGATCATTGCCGAGGACGACAGCTATGTGTCTTATCTCGAAGGCTGTACGGCTCCGATGCGCGACGAGAATCAGCTTCATGCCGCAATCGTCGAGATTATCGTAAAGGACAACGCCGAAGTGAAATATTCTACGGTGCAGAACTGGTATCCGGGCGACGAGAACGGCAAGGGCGGAGTGTTCAACCTTGTTACAAAGCGTGGCGACCTGCGCGGAGTTAACTCAAAGCTGTCGTGGACTCAGGTTGAGACAGGCTCGGCCATCACGTGGAAATATCCGTCGTGCATCCTGCGTGGCGACAACTCTGTGGCTGAGTTCTACAGCGTAGCCGTTACCAACAACTATCAGGAGGCCGACACGGGTACGAAGATGATTCACTTGGGAAAGAACACCAAGAGCACTATAATAAGCAAGGGCATCAGTGCCGGACACAGCCAGAACTCGTACCGCGGACTGGTGCGCGTGTCGCCTAATGCCGACAACGCCCGCAACTATTCGTCGTGCGACTCGCTGCTGCTGGGCAGCGACTGCGGTGCCCACACGTTCCCGTATATGGACATACACAACGACTCGGCGATAGTGGAGCACGAGGCTACGACGAGCAAGATAAGCGAAGACCAGCTGTTCTACTGCAATCAGCGAGGCATACCTACGGAGCAGGCCGTCGGCCTTATCGTCAACGGATATGCCAAGGAGGTTTTGAACAAGCTGCCTATGGAGTTTGCCGTTGAGGCTCAGAAGCTGCTCAGCGTGTCGTTGGAAGGCACTGTGGGATAGTTCTTCAAATTAAAAATTAAGAATTAAAGATTAAAAATTGACGGGTAGTGCCGTAGGGGTTTATCGGTTCATTAACGATATATATTAAAAATATTATTATGATGAATACAAGACCATTGATTGTTTTAGTCTTGCTGTTTTGTCTGTCAAGACCTGTGGCAATCGCTCAGGACGATGACTCGCGTCGATGGGCAATAGATTTCAGGCTCAGTCCTGTAAAGCCGGTTGTGTCGCTAAACGAAACTCCAGACAAGTATTACGACCCTTTGAAGGCAGGCGGCGGTCCTAACTTCTCTGCTCACATAGAGTATTTCATTCCGCAGACAGGCTTTTCGGTTGTCGGAGGATATGACCACGAGGTGATGGACTTCTACTCAGGCGACGTATCGGCCGATCTGTCGCAGATTATGCTTGGCGGACGCTGGTATTTCCTGTCAAAGTCGTGCCCGCTGCAGCCTTATCTCGGCGTAAGCACCTTCTGGAACGTTGCCGGGCGCAAGGATGCAGGCACAATGAGCATGTCGGGAATGTATGGCAGTTATGAGCGCAAGTACAGCGTTAGCAGCCCCGTGCTTAGTGTGGCGCCGGTGGTTGGCCTCGACATTTATATGTTCTCGTGCGTGGCTCTTGAGATAGACTACGGCTTCCGCATGGCTGTCGACGGACATACATCGTCGCAGACGACATACAGAAAGGACACAACACCCTATGCAATGCGCTCGCCGATGCACCGCCACGCGCTGTCGGTGGGACTGAAAGTTACGTTCCCGTTCAAGTTTACAAACAGTGATGTCACCGGACTGCTGGACTCTCTGCTGACATATCTATATCTGAAATAAACAATCACGGCAGGCGAAAGCCGTAAGGCCGGAATAAATTATAAGCAAGAATTATGTTAGAAATAAAAGACTTACACGCCAAGATTGGCGACAAGGAAATATTGAAGGGCATCAACCTCACCATAAGGGACGGTGAGACACATGCCATAATGGGACCTAACGGTTCGGGCAAGAGTACATTGAGCGCCGTGCTGGTCGGTAATCCTCTTTATGAGGTTACATCAGGCTCTATAACCTTCAACGGCAAGGACCTGCTCGAGATGAAGCCTGAGGACAGGGCACACGAAGGACTCTTCCTCTCGTTCCAGTATCCTGTGGAGATTCCGGGCGTGTCGATGACCAACTTCATGCGTGCCGCCATAAACGAGAAGCGCAAGTATGAGGGCAAGGAGCCGCTCAACGCAGCCGACTTCCTGAAGCTGATGCGCGAGAAGAGAAAGATTGTTGAGCTTGACAGCAAGCTGTCTAACCGCTCTGTGAACGAAGGTTTCAGCGGCGGCGAGAAGAAGCGTAACGAGATTTTCCAGATGGCAATGCTCGAGCCGAAGCTCAGTATCCTGGACGAGACTGACTCTGGCCTCGACGTTGACGCGCTGCGCATTGTTGCCGAAGGCGTCAACAAGCTGCGCACACCGGAGTCGAGCTGCATCGTCATCACTCACTATGAGCGCCTGCTCGACATCATCAAGCCCGACATCGTTCACGTGCTCTACAAGGGACGCATCGTAAAGACCGCCGGTCCGGAACTGTCGAAGGAAATCGAGGCACGCGGATACGACTGGATTAAAGAAGAGGTGGACTGAATTTAATTCATAATTGGCTGATGCCGAACTTCGTTTCACAATTCATAATTCATAATTGGATTGCGCTGAACTTCGTTTCATAATTCACAATTCTTAATTCGTAATTTATAATTAATATACGGATGGATAGCGAAAAACAATATATAGACCTTTACAACCAGTGCCGCGACATGATATGCGCGCACAGCTCAGCGCCGCTCAACGCCGTGCGCGATGCTGCGTTCGACGACTTCAAGCGGATGGGATTCCCGACAAAGAAGGTCGAGAGATATAAATACACCGACATTCCGTCGCTATTTGAGCCCGACTACGGTCTTAACCTCAACCGCCTTAACATTCCGGTTGACCCGTATGAGGCATTCAGATGCGACGTGCCTAACCTCAGTACATCGCTCTATTTCATAGTGAACGACGGCTTCTATGGCAAGTCTACGCCTAAGGGCCAGCCGCTTCCCGAAGGAGTGATTGTCGACTCGCTGGGCAAGGTGGCTGCCGAAAGGCCTGAACTGATAGAGAAATATTATGCCAAGCTGGCTAAGACTTCTGAAGACGGCATAACGGCTCTCAACACAATGCTGGCACAGGACGGACTGCTGGTTTATGTGCCCAAGGGCGTTGTGGTAAGCAAGGCCGTGCAGGTAATCAACATCCTGCGCTCTGACGTCGACCTGATGGTTAATCGCCGTGTGCTGATAATAGTGGAGGAGGGGGCTGAAATCAAGCTGCTCTTCTGCGACCATGCCGCCGACGACCGCCGTTTCCTCACCACGCAGGTTATCGAGGCTTATGTGGGCGACAATGCCGGACTTGACCTCTACTGCCTTGAGGAGACTCACGCAAAGAACGTTCGCGTGAGCAACCTGTTCATTGAGCAGCAGCGTAGCAGCAGAGTTAACCATAACATAATAACGCTGCACAACGGCATAACACGCAACCGCACCGACCTTGTGTTTGCAGGTGAGGGTGCCGAGTGTAACCTCAGCGGATGTGTTATAGCCGACAAGAAGCAGCATGTTGACAACAATACGCTGATAGATCATCGCGTGGCTCACTGCACGAGCAACGAACTGTATAAATACGTTCTCGACGAGAGCGCCACGGGAGCCTTTGCCGGCCGCGTGCTGGTGCGTCATGGCGCACAGAAGACCGACTCGGTGATGCGTAACCAGAACCTCTGCTCAACCAAGGAGGCGCGTATGTACACGCAGCCGATGCTGGAGATATATGCCGACGACGTTAAGTGTGCCCACGGCAGCACCGTGGGTCAGCTCAACGATGCGGCCCTGTTCTACATGCGTCAGCGCGGCATCAGCCTTAAGGAGGCCAAGCTCCTGCTTGAGTTTGCTTTCGTCAACGAGGTCGTAGACGGCATAAAGCTCGAGCCGCTCCGCGACCGTCTGCATTATCTCGTAGAGAAACGCTTCCGCGGCGAACTCAACAAGTGCGAGGGATGCAAGCTGTGCAGATAAAATTCGGTAGTTAGAAGTAGTTAAAGGAGTTAGAGTAGTTAAAGTCATTACCTTTGTTGATGTCGTCATTCTTTATGTAACAATGTTGACTGGAATTTGGCTTTGGCTGCTCTAATTCTGAAAATAAGCTCGGATACTTGCATGTTTTCATCTCTTGCAATATAAAGTTTCAAGGCTTGTTCGCTTTAACTGCTCTGACTTCTCTAATTTACTGAATATTCTCGTTAGTCTTTGGCCACGTTACTTTGTATAAAATTATTTAGGCTATTGACTTTAACCATTCTAACTCCTTTAACTCCTTTAACTCCTAAAAAGTATGTTCGACGTAACCAAAATAAGAGAAGACTTCCCGATACTCAGCCGTAAGGTTTACGACCGTCCGCTGGTATATCTCGACAACGGTGCAACAACGCAGAAGCCGCTGTGTGTGCTCGATGCCATGCGCGAAGAGTATCTCAATGTCAATGCAAACGTACACCGCGGCGTGCATTATCTTTCGCAGCAGGCAACCGACCTGCACGAACAGGCACGCGAAAAGGTGCGTAAGTTTATCAATGCAGGTTCGGTTAACGAAATAATCTTCACGCGCGGAACCACCGAGAGCCTTAACCTTGTGGTTTCGTCGTTCTGCGACGGCTTTATGAGCGAGGGCGACGAGGTTATCGTGTCCGTCATGGAGCATCATTCCAACATCGTGCCGTGGCAGCTTCAGGCAGCGCGCAAAGGCATATCGCTGCGCGTGATACCGATGAACGACAAAGGCGAACTGCTGCTCGACGAATACGAAAAGCTGTTTACTGAGCGCACTAAGATAGTCAGCGTTACGCATGTAAGCAATGTCCTCGGAACGGTAAACCCTGTTAAGGAGATTGTGCGCATAGCCCACGAGCACGGCGTTCCCGTCATGGTCGACGGTGCACAGAGCACTCCTCACTTTGCCGTTGACGTACAGGACATAGACTGCGACTTCTTTGCCTTCAGCGGGCATAAGATGTATGGTCCTACAGGCGTAGGCGTGCTATACGGAAAGGAAGACTGGCTCGACCGCATGCCGCCGTATCAGGGCGGAGGCGAGATGATAGAGAGCGTAAGCTTTGAGAAGACCGTGTTTGAGCATCTCCCGTTTAAGTTTGAGGCCGGCACGCCCGACTATGTTGCCACTCACGGCCTTGCCACCGCCATCGACTATATCAGTTCGATAGGCATCGACAACATCTCGCGTCATGAGCAGGAACTCACAAGATATTGCATGGAGCGGATGCAGGAGATAGACGGTATCAGACTCTTCGGCACGGCCAATGATAAAGACGCCGTGGTTTCGTTCCTCGTAGGCGACATCCACCATCTCGACATGGGCACGCTGCTCGACCGTCTCGGCATAGCCGTTCGCACCGGTCACCACTGCGCCCAGCCCCTCATGATACGTCTCGGCATACAGGGCACGGTGAGAGCCTCGTTTGCCATGTATAACACAAAGGAGGAGATAGACGTTCTTGTTGAAGGCATAAAGCGCGTAAGCAAGATGTTCTGACTTTAGTATTTACTTTTTATATAATAGAAAAATCCTGGAAGTGTAGAGTTTTATTCTTCCAGGATTTTGTTTGTTTCATGCTTCAAGGGCTATCTCCTCTTCCCCCAATCGGTTGTTATTAGATAAAGATATGTGTGGCCTAATAGCCGATATGGGTTTAATATATTGATATGACCTTTAATCTTTGTCGCCTTTTAACCTGTTGTGAAGGACGTCGTGCAGGTCGACAGATGGCAGGCTCGTCCAAAAAATACCGTCAACTTTTTTCAGTAGATGTTGTGCATTTAGGCAACCAAAATCAGGGGTCTGAGCTTATAATTGTCAGCCAAAGGCAGTCGTGGGTTTAACAGGAGTCAACTTTAATCAGTGAAAAGGCTCTTTGAGGTCAACCCAAATTAGGAAAGGGCATATAGCTACAGGATAAAAAAGTTTTCGATAGAAACTCGTCACTCGTCACATCGACGGGTAAAATGCTGACTGTCAGTTGAATATGGTGTGACGAGTTGCGTCTCCTGACTCGTCACACTTGTGTTGATTAATAGTGCCGTGACGAGTTGAGATTTTAACTCGTCACATCGTAACGGCTTATTTGTCAATGAATTATGGCCGATTGTGACGAGTGACGAGTTTCTGCGAAAATTTATTATAAGTAAGATCCCGATTACGTAAAAGCTTGCTTACGGCCCTGCGAAACGTGGCTTTTTGGCGTGCAATATGTATGCTTTTGCACGATGAAACATGGCTTTTTGTATCTAACAGAGGCTTCTGTCTGTATGGAGCTTGCCTGCTGTTTAAATAAGCATATTGATTTTAAATGGTCAGTATGTTATGTCGTCTTGCATTTTGCGCCGATATAAAAGTCTTGTGGAAAGGTTGTGTCAAGTGGCGTTGCAAAAGGCTTGCTCAGCGTTATTTTATCGGTAGTCGCGGTTTTGTGGTAAGTAATGTCAAATCTGTTTTGCATAATTTATAGCAGAAAACTTTATGATTATAAGTCATGATTTTGCTTGTCCGGAGCTGCATATTGAAATAAATCCATATCTCATTGCGTCAAAAAGTTATTGATAATGTAATCTGTCTTTGCTGTTTTTTGTGCTATGAAACTAAAATTTTTGTATAGGAATGTGGCATTAAATGTGGCTGCCGAGTGTTTGAGGCAGTGCTAAAATACTATAATTTTAAACTTTATATAATACTTTTTGTTGACATTCTGCTCTGTGTTTGCGTTTACATTATGCCATATTGAATCGTTTTTGCTTACATTTTGTCAGCGCTTTATTTGTATTTATGCAGAAAATATTGCATATTTATCCAATATTGTTATAATTAAGTTAATTACACCTTATTATATATACAATGAACCATAATTACTGCCTGCATTATTTGATGTATTGAAATAGTTTTGTGTAATAATGTCTGCCGGGCGATATTAAATATCAGTAAATAAGCAATTTACATGCATTTTGTGCATAATATCTTAAATATTTGCATGTCAACATAGACGAAACAGATATTAAGCATTATTTAAAGTGTAAAATTTTAACTCAAAAAATGTGCGAATAAACATAATGCAAGCATATGGTTAATTATTTGTGCATATGGATTTAAATTTCTTTATATGAATGTTCATGTGTAAATTGCCTTTATTTTGATGCATTCTAAAAGTCAAGAAGTGGTGTATATACACTTTATATACAAATCAAAATGAAAGTAAAATAACACTCAAAGTTTCATTTTACATGAATTTTTATGTGATTCTGTCAGATTTATGTTAAAAACCCGACTTAAACCCACTTTTTTTTCTTTCATTTTTTGGACTTTATGAAATAATCTTTATTTTTGCATATTGTAACAAAAGTATAATTTATTTATTTAATTAGAAAGAGTATTTATGGAAAAAAGACTAACTATGATTTTGGCCTGCCTGTTCCTGTCACTGGGAATGGCACTGGCACAAACAGCAGTTACGGGAACCGTGGTGTCTCAGGAGGACGGTCAGCCGATTATCGGTGCTACTGTCCGCGTTGTGGGCGCCAGCGCCGGTGCCGTGACAGACGCTGACGGTAAGTTCTCTATCAGCATGCCCGCAGGGCACAACAAGCTGAAAGTAACCTATGTCGGCATGGTTGATCAAGACGTAACGGTAAAGGGCAACAGCGTACGCGTTGTGCTCGTTCCGGATCAGACCAACCTTGACGAAGTGATGGTCGTTGCTTACGGTACGGCTAAGAAATCAGCCTTCACCGGTTCTGCAGCGGTTGTAAAGTCGGATGACATCGCGAAGATTTCAAGCTCTAACGCAATGTCTGCACTTAGCGGTAAAGTATCTGGTGTGCAGATCAACTCTGCTACAGGTGCTCCTGGTCAGGAGAGCTTCAGCATCCGCATCCGCGGTATCAGCTCTATCAACGCCGGTAACGACCCGCTGATCATAGTAGACGGTGCTCCTTACAACGGAGACATCAACAACCTTAACCAGAACGATATCGCTTCAATGACCGTCCTGAAGGATGCTGCCTCTGCAGCTCTTTACGGTGCGCGTGGTGCCAACGGTGTTGTCATCATCACAACAAAGAACGGCCGCGAGGGTACTTCTTCAATTACTGTTGACGCTAAGTGGGGTGCTAACACACGTGGCGTTGAGTTCTACAATACAGTAGAAAGTCCTGCCGGATATTATGAGGCATACTATCAGTCATTGAAGAACTTCAGCCTAAATAAGGGCAACGATAACATGACAGCGCACAGATGGGCTTTGGATAATATGTTTGCAGGCGGTTACAACCTTGGCTATAACGTTTACACTGTTCCTGAAGGACAGGACTTCATCGGCCCGAACGGAAAACTGAACCCTAACGCAACACTCGGCCGCGTTGTTAACGTTAATGGCACAGAATACCTGCTCTATCCTGATTCATGGCGCGACGCTGCTTATCAGACTGGTGTACGTCAGGAGTATAACGTTACTGCTACAGGAAGCAACGACAAAGGTTCTTTCTATGGTTCTGCAGGTTATCTGAAGAACGAAGGTATCAGTATCGGTTCTGACTATGAACGTTTCACAGGCCGTCTGAAGGCTGACTACCAGCTCAGATCTTGGTTGAAACTTTCTGGTAACTTCAACTATGCTCACTATAAGGCTAACTCACTGGCTGACGACGGTGCTAGCACTGTAGGAAACATCTTCGTTGTCAAGGACATGGCTCCTATCTATCCTCTGTACATCCGTGACGCAGCAGGCAATATCCTGCAGGATTCTAAGACAGGTCTCGCTATGTACGACTGGGGTGATGGCACTGTAACAGGTCTTACACGTCCTGTAATGACAGGTTCTAACCCTATCTTCGCTAATAATTTTGACAAGAACCAGAACGAGGGTAACAGCCTCGACGCTACTGGTACAGCTGAAATCCGTTTCCTCGAGGACTTCAAGTTCACATCAGCTAACACTGTGATGCTCGATGAAACAAGATTTACAAGTACGATGAACCCGTTCTATGGTCAGTTTGCTGCCAACAACGGCTCTGTTCAGAAAACACACGTACGTACATGGGCTTACAACTACCAGCAGCTCTTGAACTGGCATCACCTGTTCGACAAGCATGATGTAGAGGTTATGCTCGGTCATGAGTACTATCGTACACGTTATTATTATTTGTCAGCATCTAAGAACAACCTATTCTCTGTATTCAACGATGAGTTGGCAGGTGCTGTTAACACAGGTTCTATGAACTCTTACACAACTGACTACAACGTTGAGGGTTGGTTCGGCCGCGTTCAGTACAACTATGACAACAAGTACTTCGGATCACTTTCTTATCGTCGTGATGCTTCTTCACGCTTCCACCCGGATCACCGTTGGGGTAACTTCTGGTCATTAGGTGGTGCATGGATCATCAGCAAGGAAAAATGGTTCAACGCTCCTTGGGTTGACGAGTTGAAGTTCAAGGCTTCTTATGGTGAGCAGGGTAACGACAACATCGGCAGCTACCTCTACACTGATACATACAGCATTGTTCCTTCTGGTGACGGTGCAGGCGTTAAACCTTCTTCAACTAAGGGTAACGAGACTATTACTTGGGAAAAGAACGGTAACTTCAATACAGGTTTCGAATTCTCATTCTTCCGCGGACGTCTTGCCGGTAGCATCGAGTACTTCTATCGTCGTACAAGCGATATGTTGGCATTCTTCGCACTTCCTGCTTCTTCAGGCTGGAGCGGATACTATGACAACGTAGGTAACATGCAGAACATGGGTGCTGAAGTTGAACTCGACGGAACTCTGATCCGTACAAAGGACTTCGAGTGGGGACTCAACCTTAACTTCACTGCTTACAAGAACGAAATCACATCTATCGCTGATAAGAACAAGACTCAGACAGTTGAGGGTTCTGAAGGTTATGCAAGCGGCAGCTACTTCTATGGTGAAGGCGAGTCACTCTATACATTCTACATGCCTAAATATGCAGGTGTTGACGAGAACGGTAAGTCTATGTTCTATAAGACAGAAGAAGACGGAAGCATCACGACAACAACAACTCCGGATGAGGCTACATACTATCTCTGTGGTACAGCTCTTCCATGGGCATACGGAGGTTTCGGAACACGCTTCTCTTACAAAGGCTTCGACCTCGCTGTTGACTTCAACTATCAGCTTGGCGGTCAGATCTACGATTCAGACTATGCCGGCATGATGGGTATCACCAGCACAGGTAGAGGCCATGCTATCCACGCTGACTTGCTGAACTCTTGGACAGAGGAGAATCCTAATACAAACATACCTAAGCTGGTTATCGACGACACAAGTGCAACAACCACTTCAGACCGCTTCCTGATTGGTGCTTCTTACTTGAGCCTGCAGAACCTCAACTTTGGTTACACATTCCCGACAAAGATGACAAGCAAGGTAGGTATCGGCAAGCTTCGTGTTTACCTTACAGCTACAAACTTGTGGTTGTGGTCTAAGCGTCAGGGACTTGACCCACGCCAGAGCATTACTGGTGGTGCTTCTTCTGCATATTACTCTGCAATGCGCACAATTTCAGGTGGTATTTCTGTAACATTCTAAAAACATTAAAAAACAAATTGAACATTATGAAAAGATTCATGACAATATGCCTTGGTGCAGCTTTAACTCTGATGACTTCAATGTCATTCACAAGCTGTATCGACGAGGTTGAGCCCACAGACAGAGCGTCAGACGGCCAGGTTTCGGGCTCAGAATCAGCGGTGGCGTCATTGGTTAGCGGTCTTAACTCATACGCTACAAATATTTGGAACACATCAAGCTTCCCCGCAAGTTTCGGTTATCCTGCATTGATGATAATCCGTGACATTCAGTCAGGTGAACTTGCTTATGGTGAGAAAGCTAACGGATGTCAGTTCCTTAACTGGCTTGCAGATGTTTATCTGTCACGTGAGTATATGGTAAACCAGTTCTTGTGGTATTATCAGACACAGTATGCAGGCGCTGCTACTAACGCTATTGCAAAGATTGATACTCTTGCCAGCGATGCTAACAAGGGTTACTATGCTGCAGCTCTGGCTTATCGCGCAATGCTTTATATTGATATGGCACGCGAGTATGAGTGGCTGCCCAATGACATCACTCAGGGTGTCAGCCCTGAAGGAAATGACATCACAGGTCTTACTGTGCCTATCGTTAAGGAGGGCATGACAGAGGAGCAGTGGCAGAACAATCCTCGCGCAAATAAAGCAGATATGGCTGCCTTCATCCTTGGCGACCTTCAGAAGGCTGCAAGCATGATAGGCTATCTTGACGACGCAAGCAAGACAATGCCTCATCTCGACTGTATCTATGGTTTGATGGCACGTTGCTATATGTGGCTTGAGGATTATCCTAACGCTGAGAAGTATGCACGTCTGGCTATCGACAACTCAACATCTGCACCTGTAACACAGGCACAGGCTCTTAACACAACATCTGGTTTCAACGACCTGAGCCAGTGGATGTGGGGTACACAGTACTACACAGGTTACGTTAACAACCTTTACTGCTGGACAGCAAACATGTGCAACGAAATCAGCTACGGATACACAGGTACGCAGATTGGATGCTATGTTCAGATTGACGCTAACATGTATAACCGTATCAGCGACGGCGACTGGCGTAAGCTTATGTGGAAAGCTCCTGAAGGAACATCTCTCGAAGGCAAGAACCAGTTTATCAGCGCTGAAGTTGGAGCTCAGCTCCCTGGATATGCTTCTTTGAAGTTCCGTCCGGGCGGTGGTAGCATCAATGACTACACTGTAGGTAACGTTGTAGGTGTTCCGTTCATGCGTATTGAAGAAATGTACTTCATCGAGGCTGAGGCTGCTGCACACAGCGACCAGGCTAGAGGTAAGGAGCTTCTTGAGTCATTCATGAAGCGTCACCGCAACCCGAACTACACATGCCGCGCTGCTGATGTTATCGACGAAATCGTATTCCAGAAGGCTGTTGAACTTTGGGGTGAAGGTCAGTACTTCTTTGATGTTAAGCGTCTGAACAAGACTGTTACAAAGAACTACAACGGCTCTAACCATACAGCACCTTATCTGTATAACACAACAACCCGTCCTTCATGGATGAACTGGCAGCTGAGCCGTCTGGAAGAGATGAACAACAGCGGAGTAACGGGATACAACAACCCGACACTCGCAGATCAGCCTTATGCTAAATAAATTAATAAATAAGTAATAATAAAACAGAAAATATCATGAACAAGATATTCAAACATTCCATGATGCTCCTCTTTTCGGCACTGGCACTCGTGCTGGGCTCATGTACCGAAGAGTTTGAGTACACAGGAGCAACGATCGAAGGAGAGCAGGTGTATTTCAGCAATGCGCTTTCTTCAACCGTGAACCTCGATCCTAATGCCAGTGAAGTGAAAATACCGGTAAACCGCATCCAGCGTACCGGTGAACTCACTGTAAACTTCAATGTAACTACATCTGAAAACTGTGCAGTTAGTGTTCCTTCTTCTGTAACATTTGCTGACGGCGACTCTGTAGCATATCTGACTGTTACTTACGATCCTCAGACAATACAGATGGGTCACTTTGATGATGTTACTGTAGCTATTGCAGATGCTAACTATACAACTCCTTACGGAAGTTCATCTTATACATTCTCTATCGGACTGTCTGAGTGGAAATCAGTCGGTACAGGTCTTTATCGCGATGCAATCTACGCTAATTACTATAAAGCAGAGCAGCTGACTTACAACGTAGAGATTCAGGAGAACATCCTGAAACCTGGTTACTACCGTATCGTAACTCCTTACGGACCCGGCACATCGTTCTATAATGCTTATGTTGCTAAAGGGCCATTTGCATGGGCTAACAAGGAGAACACAAGCGTAGTTATCAACGCAACAGATCCTAACTTCGTTTATGTAACAGGCGAGTTCTATCCTGGTACATCAGATGCAGGTATGGGAGGATATGGTGTAATGCACGTGTTCAGCATCGTTGACGAGGCTATCAAGCAGGGCAACAGCCTTGAGGATATCAAAGCAAGCGAGCCGGGTCTCTTCGGAACTCTGAAAGACGGTATGATTACTCTGCCTACACAGAGCATTTATGTAAACTTCGACGATTCATTCACTCCGCTTGGCTATCTTGACACAACAGGTTGGGCAATTGCTCTGCCGGGCAGCGAGTTTACTGACTACTCTTCTTCGTTCACATACAAAGGCCGCTTCACTGACGTTGCAGGCAACAACTACGCTCAGGGTACTATCACTCTTGGTGAGGATGTAGCTAACGCAAAGTATGTATTGGCTGCTGACGGTGACGATATTAATTCTATTATTGAATATATTGCAGACGGTTCTCTCGAGGCAAACGGTATCACTGAAAGCGGTGATGTAAGCATCCAGATAGCAGAAGGTGGTAAGTATACAATGGTTATCGTTACATTCGATGCTGAAGGCAACATGAGAAGCAACTCTGCTACTACATTCACATTCAGCACTGGTGGCGGTTCAGGTACTGCTAACTGGCAGCCTGTAACTTCTGGTACATACGACCAGAACTACTTCCCGAACTTCATCACTGACGAGAACAACCAGCCGGTAGGTAACCCGTTCGGCGATGGTACATATTCAACAACTCTCTATGTTGACGGTAACGACCAGACTCACTACAAACTTGAACCTTGGCTGACACAGGAAGGTAGCCTTGAATTCACTCTTGACGATCAGGGTATCATCTCATTCGATATCATCGATACAGGCGTAGACTCACAGTCTGGTTACGGTAACGTGCTTGTTGTAAACGCTAACGACATGTTCGCTGATAATCCTAACTATCCGTTCAGCTTCTATGCTGAGGAAGGTATCTTCGCATTCGGTATGATGTATTATGTTAACATGAACGGCAAGCAAGGCTGGATGGGTGGTGCAACAGAAACATTCACTCCGTCACAGAGCGGTGCTCCTTCAATGATTAAGATGCCGGCTGCTAAGAAGGGCGTTAAGAGCTATAAGGCTGTCAAGGGTGTTAAGAAAGTGCTCAATGCTAAAGTTGACAGAAGCTATAACTCTAAGTTCTTCAGCAACAGAGGACTGACCTTTAAGAAATAATGTGATGAATGCTGTGAGTCAAGTTCTTCACTGTAAGACTTGACAATACTACAGACATCATTAAATAACAAGAAAGGCCCTGCCTGACCAATGTGTCGAGGCAGGGCCTCTTGTTTTTTGATATAATTATAATAATACAAGTATTGTCATTCGGGATAAAATGTTCTCAGATGAGCGAGATATATAGTGCTATAAATGTTAAGAATTTGTCTGTTTTTAGTATTTGTATCTCATCAGATATGTGCCTTTTCGCCTCTTGATTCGCCCTTTCAGATGGGACAGACGACAGTCTCTCCTCATAAAAACTTATTTATGAGAAGGAAAAAATATTTTTGCTGACACATGTTAAATATAAGAATTTACTATTATATTTAATTTAACACATATTAGATTTGGCTTAATGTTAGCGGCCGTGATAATCAGTCTATCAAGGCAAATTATGAAATCAATAAATTTAGGGGTTTAATAATATTCTAGTAATCCTTTGGGATTCAGACTGTACGCTTGACATACTAATCAGTTCTGTACGTTGGGTCTGTTGGCATCGGTCTTTGCTGATGCGTCAAGAATTATCTTACAGACTTTAGCATCTTGTCAATGCATTTGCGCTTTTGGCCCATGTCCGGGTGGACATACAGATTAAGCGTCGTGCTTACGCTTGAGTGGCCGAGAATTGAACTTACAGTCTTGTAGTCGCAGTTGCTCTCTATACATCGTGTTGCAAAGGTATGTCTCAGACCGTGGAACTTCATTGCGGGCAAGTTCAGCTTGCTCATGAAGCGTTTGTAGTAGTGACGGTAAATTCGTGGCTCGAGCGGCTTTTCGGTGTTAGTTAATACGAAGTATGTTTTGTTGACAAGACCAATAATCGGCTTCAGCAGCCGTAGTAAATCGCCGCTTATGGGTATGTCGCGTATTGAGCTGGCTGACTTTGGCGTACTTATAATGAGCTTTGTGTATTTATGTCCGTCTTCTATGACATAAACCCGCTCAATGGTGCGGCGTATGCAGATGGTCTGAGTCTTTACGGATATGTCGCTCCATTTAAGCGCGCAGATTTCTCCGATGCGCAGTCCGGTGCAAAGACAGATATACAGACCAAGGTTCTTGAACGAGAAATGTGATTTCAGAAATGTCATAAGCTTTCGCTGTTCGTTAATAGTAAGAACCTGGAACTCGTGTCTCTCTGCTGTTGTCGGGAACTTGATGTCCCATTCGCAATGTTCGAGCCATCCTTGCCGTGTCCCATAGGCCACAATCATCTTCAGCACGAGCAGTATGTCTCTCACTGTGCGCTGGCTTAAGCCTGCCTTCAGTTTGTCAAGAACAAACTGCTGAACGTTGCTCTCTTTTACCGAGTGCATGTCGCCAAGCACCGGCAAAATGTGCTTCTCGGCATTGGTTACATAAGTGGCAAACGTCGATTCCTTGACGAGACTTACTTTCATCTCACGCCATGCGAGATAGACTTCTTTGATAGTTTTTCTTTCCATAATTTATACATTTTAATTGTTTGTCGCTATAAAAGTAATAAATTATGATATTTAGATGGCAGAAATAGCAAAAAAGGATGAATTTCAAATAATGCATTATATACCTACTTCATCTTATGTGCATCACGCTGATGTGTTTCGCTGTCCCTCAGCTTTCATCCGTCATGAAGTATGGCTACTGAAAGCTGACGTATGCAAGAAACTTAATGACTTTAAGGTCGCTGTCTGAAATGGTTGGTGATAAATAACGGACGGGGCAGGGCGCCTATATGTAAATTGATTCCCATTGATGCAGCCCGGCTTATTGCTCCTTATGGGTGTATGACGAAGCCATGGCTGCCACTTTCTGCTGCAGGTATGCTATGAAACCTTCATCGCCAAGCACCTCAATGTCGTCGAACAAGCCAAGCACAAAGCGTCCTATGCCTGCATAGCTGCACACCGGCAGATCAAGCCTGTGGCGTCCGTCGCCGCACGTGATCATGTTGGCCTCTGCCGCGGGATATTCTTCGCGGAACACGTTGTAAGACAACTGGCCCAGCAGCATGCTTACGGGCACCATCTTTTCACCGCTGAACATAAATACGTCGGTGTACATCTGCTGATGGCGGTCTTTGTATGCCCACTCCGTATCGAGCAGTTCCACCTCCTGCATGCGGCTCACCTTGAAGGTCTTGTTAAGCTTCGACGACGGCTCATAGCAGCGCACCTCGTTATTGTTGTTCATCAGCAGGAACGGCTCAACTAGCCTGTCCTTTGTGGTGCGGCTGTGAGGCGATGCATAGCCATGTATCACCACCTGACGCTGCAGCTTTATGGCATCATACAATACGCCGATGTTGTACACCTTCTGCTCTCGCAGCTCGTCGTTGTTTATGATGTCGAAGTCGTAGAAGCGTTCAAGTTTCTTCCTGAGGTTGTCCGCCAGCACGTCGCCCTGTCCGGCCTTGTCCAGCAGGCGCCTTATCATCACCGCCTCCTCTTCCGTTATGGATATCCGCTCTATCAGGCGGTTGAAGAAAGGCGAATTGCGGTCGATGCTGTAGCAGTTACCGTGCTTGTATACCTTAAATCCGCTGTCGCGGAAAAACTCAAGATAGTAATACAGGTTGCGGCGCGATATGCCGAGCTTCTCGCACAGCCGCTCAATGGTGTATGTGCGGTTTTCGGTGAGCAGCTGCAGCAGATACAGTTCGCGTTCAAGTTTGTCGTGTCGCATAAATTCTTTATTAACGTGATAATTTGCAGCATAAGCGTTGTTGCCTGCCGGTGCGTGTCTTTGCCCTTACATACGTCATAAACTGTCAGAACGTGCATAAATGGCTTTTGCCGCTTTCCTTTTGTGCCATTGTCTGCTTTGTTCTGCGCTTCAGACGCTGATGTCTACTCAGACGTTTGGCTAAAGCAGTCTGAACGTCTTGCGGTGATATGGCGTAATGCCGTGCTCGGCAATGGCCTGGCGGTGCTTCTTCGTGGGATAACCCTTGTTTGATATCCAGTCATACTGCGGATATTCCTCAGCCAGACGGTCCATGTAGTCGTCACGGTAAGTCTTTGCCAGTATGCTTGCCGCAGCTATCGACATAAACTTGCCGTCGCCCTTTACCACTGTGGTGTAGGGTATGAAGTTGTAAGGCTTAAAGCGGTTGCCGTCTACGATGATGGCCTCCGGGCGCACCTTCAGTCCGTCAAGCGCCCTGTGCATGGCCAGGATGCTGGCATTAAGTATGTTAATCTTGTCTATCTCCTCAGGTGTAACCACGCCCACGGCCCATGCCACGGCGTCGCGCTCTATTATCTTACGCAGCTCGTAGCGCCTGTGCGGCGTAAGCTGTTTCGAGTCGTTAAGGTCGTCGTTCCTGTAGTCTTCGGGCAGAATAACGGCCGCCGCATACACGCTTCCGGCCAGGCATCCGCGCCCGGCCTCGTCGCATCCGGCCTCAATCAATCCTTTGTTCAGCGAACTTTTAAGCATATTTATTTTCAGTTTATTGTTATAAGCCTTGTTCCGCAGCCATGTGGCCCGGCCGTCATGTGCAGTTGGCAGGCAGCCATGTGCCGTTCATTAGGCACAGATTTTACGCTTATTTAACAGATAACGGCCCGAGTTTGAACTTATTGTGCACAAACAAGCATTTATTTTGCACACGGAAAGCCACACCAAAGCGTGGCACATATATAAAAAACAATATTTACAACGAAACAAAAAACACTTAAAACATACGATTATGGAAAAGCAGATAACACTGGAACAAGCCGGCACTGCATGCGGCAAGATTAATTTAATGATAAAAAAGGCAACCAGTATGCTTAACGCTCCGCTCCGTCTTCTTGGCAGATATTATTCATATGTGATAGAGCGCGACCTGGACATGCGCCAGACAAAGGCCATAACCGAAGCCCAAATGGCATTCTTTGCCACCATACTTCCGGTTGAGATGCCCATACTGCTGCATCTGGCAGCCTGCATATGGTTTATCATGTCGCTGAAGAAGTGCCGCTCTCTGCTGAAGTGATGCAGCCTGAATGTATGCCGGCGGCAGCATCATGAAAGGGGTTGCATTGCTGAATTAAAGCCGTTCTGTAGCTTGCCAGCGCTGTAGCTGCGTGTAGATGTCTTGTTGCCGACAGACAAACCACTGGTTTAGACATAAAAACTCGGCCACTTTTGCATCAAAAGTGGCCGAGTTACGACCCGAAAACAATAGGTTAATGATTTGAAACCAATACGTTGTGTTTTGCTTTCGGTTTATGCCTTAATCGCTGTTCAGATGATTGTTTGTTAATTAAAAAGACATGTTTCCCTTTCGATTTTTTTTGCCGTTTGAAGCTATGCCTCTTTTGCGGTGCATATGCCGTGTGAGAAATTCTTTCAATAAACTTGTTTCTGCCTGCGTCATAGATGTTCAATGATGCTTTCATGCAGCATTGTCCACTGGCTGTATTATGCTTTGCGTTATCGGCATTGTAAAATAGTGAAAAAGAAATGCCGCCCTGCGCTGTCGAACCGGCATCGGTCCGGCCTATTGCGCATGGCGGCATATATGTTTGATGTGTGTGGTTCGTAGTGTTAAGTTGGCGTCCGCGATAATCGCATCTGCAAAGCGTGCCATTTATCTTGTTGTTTAACATGCTCATGCACCATACTGGCGACATTCCTCTGTAGATGCATCTGGCACGCCAACTATTACATCAGGATAGTTGCATGATGTCCGACATAGAAATGCTGCCTGCTGCGGGATTATATCCGCTGTGGCGAGACTGCTTGTCTTCGTTGATTTTGTTATTCGTCATAACATAATCAGTCGGCCATAAGCTTCATCACCTTCTGTCCGTTGCCGCAGACGATTGTGGCAATGTAATATCCGTGGTCGAGGAAACCGAGGTCGGCAGTGTCGTCTGCTGTGGCAGAGTAGACCTGACGGCCAGACATGTCACATACGGTGAGGCGGCTGAATCCGTCTTTTACCATGAGTGTGCTGCCGTCCCATGACACGTGCATGGGCTTAGCAACGGCGTTTTCTATTCCTGCAACGCCCTCATAAGGCACCTTTGCCTCTTCTGCGTTGAGCACGCGGCAGTTGTTCTTGTCTTCAGCATCATAGTTGGCTACAAACGCCACCACACTTAATCTGGCCGCATCCCATCCGGTCTGCACCGGAACAGTATAGTCGGCTGTATAGCCTTTTATGTCAATAGGCTCTCCCCATGTCGGCGTTACGCTCTGCCTTGCCATGTGGCGATGGTAATATCCGCCGGATGCACCGCTCTGGTTGGTAGAGTAGACGCTGTCTTCAGAAACAAAGACAAACAGGCGTGGCGATTCTACGTCAGTGTCTATAAGCTGCTCACCCTCAACATGTATGAGTATGTTGCCGCTTTCGTCCGTTTTCACCGTAGGTTCAACCGATACGAATGCCGGTGCGCAGCTCTGTTCGGCATAGAGAGTCTTTAGCTTTGATGCACCAACGCTCACCACAGGCACTCCGTCTGAATAAATGTCGGGATAGTTGTCCGACATCTCCGTGCGGTCGAGCATCACTGCAGGAGCGTAGAGTCTGCCTTCCTTGTAGAACCACTCATACTCCTTGCTTGCTGTTATGGTATAGTTGTCCTCGTAGAAACCGGCATGATGGCCCAGCTCTATGATTCTTTCGCATGTGTCGGCAACGGCAGAAATCTGCTTGTGAACGGTAGGGCAGTTGGTGCAGCGTTCCGTAGAGAACACCTCGAGCAGCACCTTGCGCTGCGGCATTACGGAGCGGCAGAGCACCTGTTTCGTGCGCGATGTGTTGTCAGACGGGTCGAAGTCGGCCTCGCCGTTTACAGCCGATATTTCCACGCTTACCTGTGGTTCGCCTTCAGACAGGATGCGCAGTCCGTTCATCTCGAAGGTGCCTGTGCCGCGCGGCTTCACTTCCGTCACGCTTACCGTCTCTGTGGCCAGGCTGTCGCCAACGTAATAGGTGAACGTGAGGCTCTCAACCGGCACGGAACCAAGATTGATAAAGTCGCCCGAGAAGGCCAGCGGCTCGCCCAGCCGGGCATATCCCGGCATGACAATGTTGCCTAGACTGACGTTGCAGCGCGGCAGATTGTCGCTCTCTACTGTGGCATAAAACGCTGCGCTGAATCCCTCTACGCTCGGCTTCCATTCAGAGCCGTCGGTGCAGATATACTCTTCGCCGTCCACAAGGCTCAGGGCATACGGAATGTTCAGTATGCCTTCTACGAGATAAGACATATAAAACGCCTTGCCGTCTATCCTGAACGGCTTGTCAAGGCGCACCTCGTTCCATCCGTATTTTTCAAGGGTGGCCGTCTGTTCATAAAGTGCCTCGCCTCCGTCAAGGCTGCTCCTGATGGCGAAGTGTACGGTAGAAGGCTCCATGATGCTTGACCAAATGTGGAACGATACGATGTCCGTGCCGCTATATGCCTGCATAAGCGTTTCTGGGAAGAATACCGCCGAACCGCCTGCCGGAGATTCTTTAGCAGCGGGGTAGAAAGACACGGCGTTGCCCTCGCAGTAGCCCAGCTTCATGCTGTCGGCATATATCTTTTGTGTCGCAGCCAGCATCAGTGCCAGCGTTAAGATAATCTTGCTGAGGTGGCGCGTTGCTGACGATAAAATATAATTATGCATAAATGTTCATTGTGAATTAACTTGCAGACAAAACTGAAAATGTGACAGGACGCACTGCCTGTCACATTATGTAAAAATGATTTTCAGCCGACATTATATCAGCCTGATGTTAGTGCTGTTTTAGCGTAACACCTTGAATGTCTTAGAACCGCCGTTGTAAGAAACCTTTACAACATAAGTGCCTGAAGGCAGAGATGACAGGTTGAATGCTTCTCCCTGGCCGCCTTTCATTACGAGGTTGCCGCCAACGCCATATATTTCAGCGCTGTTGTATTCGCCGTTTACGTACAGTGTTCCGCCCTTGCGGTAGTCGATGCTTACATCGCTCTTTACAGCCTCAGGCTTAGATATGCCGGTAGCTCCTTTTGAAACGATCATAGCGGGGCAGTTTACAACACCGAAACCAATGTCTATAGTCTCGCCGCCGGCAAGGACCTTTCCGTCAGTGCTGCAGTCGAGAAGTGAATACATGCCGCCTGCCGGAACAGCCTGCGCATCGCCGTTCTCGTCATAGGCAACAGACGGACCGAATTTATATCCGCCTCCTGCGCAAGTAACCAACTGGTCGAAATATACGATGCTGCCGTCGGCCTTTACGCTGAAATATTTATAAGTGTCATTTTCATCAAGGAAGTAGCCGTACATGTTTCCTTCTGCATCGATGCTGCAAAGTATTCCTCCGTTGAATGTATTTGTTTCAGGGTCGTCGCAGCTGAACACGTTGTATAGCTTGCCGTCTTTGATGTATGCAGGATTCTGTCCGCCGTTTTCAGCAGTATTGACACCTACAACGGTATTGCCGTCTTCACTGATGCCGTACACATAGAAGGTGTTTATTCCGAGGTCGTCATAAACCTTCTTTATTTCGTTGTTCTCCCATACGACAGGCAGCAAATAGACTTTCTCAATGCCGAAGTCTTCGTCAATCTCACCTGTTGATACATAAACCTGTCCGGCCATATATTTTCCGTCAGATGAAACGGCACGTACGCAGTTGAGTGTGCGCGTTGGGCTGAACTCGTTCGACTGGTCAGAAGAATAATTCTCAGGTGCAGGCAATAGTTTCCATCCTCCGTCAGGCGTAAATGTTGCAGGCCATTGTCTTACATAAGTTTCGCCTGTCAGCAGCGAGTCAACGCTACCTGCCATAAGTCCGTCGTTGGTTACGTCGTTAAGAGTTGAATATCCTCTGGAATAATCCCAGGCCATATTGATGACGTCTGGTGCGTCGGCATTCCAGTAGTAGCTCGTCATCGAAATCAAATCGTCCACGCCAACGGCATATTTGCCATTGTTTGACACATGATTAAATACACCGCAAACCGGTGTTTCATAGCCTTCGATTATGAAAACTGCATCGTTAAAGTTGTAAAGGGTTGCCTCTTCTTGGGCTGATGCACCGCAAGCTAAACTTGCCATTGCTGCTAAAAGTAATAGTTTTTTCATACGCACTTTAGTTGGTTTTTAATTTGCATAGATTTATAGCAACAAGTAAGAAAACTTATATGCTGCTCTTAGTTTCTGTTTGCAATGATACAAAATTATTTTATAAGAGTAATGATTATTTGTAATAAATATGATAAAATTAAATTATTTTAATAAATATGCTTAATTTATAAGATGTGGTGATTTTATGATATCTAGACGATATATGGCGTAAACCTCAAATCCGCAACCTATAGGGTTTAGTGGGATTTTGCTTGCAAAGCGACAAAA